>ERZ1034781.11-NODE-11-length-88767-cov-8.693255_pt1 | contig 88767 bp, 79 predicted proteins | sample MGYA00520700_ERZ1034781 | MGnify/ENA primary metagenome ERZ1034781 (study PRJEB33766, sample SAMN09781709) | gut metagenome | biome: gut microbiome | host: Homo sapiens | place: Madagascar | study: EMG produced TPA metagenomics assembly of the PRJNA485056 data set...
CCTGATAGATGATGTTTTTCTTACTACTTATAATCTTCTATAAATTACATATCCCCTATCCGCAAATGTTCCTGTGCCAACTCGCCTTTCGGCTCAAACAAGCACTCACATTTGCTGGTATATGCAGTTCATATCGAAATCCTCGATAATGTCTTCTGACTACGGTCTTATTATATGGTTGTTGTTATTTTACATACATTAAATACCAATGCAAAAAACTGTTACAAAACTATAACTATACATCCCACCCTGATAGATGATGTTTTTCTTACTACTTATAATCTTCTATAAATTACATATCCCTTATCCACAAATGTTCCAGTGCTAACTCGCCTGTCGACTCAGACCGGCACTCACATTTGCTGGCATATGCAGTTTATAGTGTTTTTCCTTACTCTTCAATCATTTTGATTCTTCTGATATGACGTTCGTCATTTGAGAATGGTGTGTCAAGGAAGGTGTCAACGATCTTGAGTGCCAGTCCCGGTCCGGTTACACGGGCACCCATTGCAAGGATATTGGCATCGTTATGCTCTCTTGTCGCCTGTGCACTGAAGCAATCACCACAAAGTGCTGCACGGATTCCCGGTACTTTATTTGCTGTAATAGAGATTCCGATTCCTGTTCCGCAGATCAGGATTCCTCGCTCACATTCTCCATCTGCTACTGCATGTGCAACTTTCTTTGCATATACCGGATAATCAACGGATTCCTCGCTGTAGCATCCGTAATTCTTGTATTCCAGTCCTCTTTCTTCCAGATGCTTGATCACATCCTGCATTAATCCGTATCCACCATGGTCACATCCAAGTGCTATCATATTCTTTGTCCTGCCTTTCTTGTTTTCAAAATCTTTTCGGGCGGTTGTCACCCAACCCGTTTTTTCTATGTTAACTTTTTTCATTATATCGTGAGCATAGCTCACTCAATGCATTTCCGCAAAATCAGCATCCTTGCGAGCAAATAATTTTGCGTTCATTATATCACACCGATATAATTCTATGTCCTGCTGCTTTGATCAGTCGGTTCATGATCGCGTATCCCATATCACCTTCCCGGAAGGATTCACTGTAAATATAGTCTGCGCCGATATCATCACACAAACGAAGCAGCCGGTACAGGGATGAAGATACCGTAATTTCATTCTTTTTGCTTCCCGCATCAAGGACATTTTCACAGGAATATAAATCCGTATTTTCTGTATCACACAGAACTGCCGTCTTATATCCTTCTGCCTGCTTACAAGCAACCAGCTCTGCAATCTTTGCGGCGACCTTTTCCCGCTCACCCTCTACGATCGTGAGTTTTCCCTTCGGTGCATAATGTGTGTATTTCATACCCGGAGCTTTTGGTCTGACCTTCATATCCACGCTTTCCAGTGCCGGATCGATCATGACATCTCCTAAGATATTCTTGATCATATCCGCTGAGATATAACCCGGACGTAAAATTGTCGGGCGATCGCCTGTCACATCTACGATCGTGGACTCAATTCCGATTCCAACCGGGCCGCCATCTAAGATCATATCAATCCTACCGGACAGATCTTCCTCTACATGTGCTGCTGTTGTCGGTGATGGTCTTCCGGACAGATTTGCACTCGGTGCTGCAATATACACGCCTGAATCTTTTATCAGCTTCATAGCTGCCGGATGTGATGGCATACGGATCGCTACCGTTTCCAAACCGCCGGTTGTCTCATGCGGTACAATGTCTTTCTTTTTGAAAATGATCGTCAGTGGCCCCGGCCAGAACGCTTCCATCAGCATCTGTGCCTGTGTGGATACCTCTGCCGCCAACTCCCATACACTTGCCGTATCAGCAATATGTACGATCAACGGATTATCCGATGGTCTTCCCTTGGCACTGTAAATTTTTTCGGATGCCTTTGGATTTAACGCATCTCCACCTAGTCCATATACGGTTTCTGTTGGAAATGCAACCAATCCACCACTTTTTAATATATCCGAAGCTTTCTGGAATAATTCTTCGTTTTCCAGATCAGCTTTCGCTACTATGGTTTTCATTTTAATTACCAGCCTTACCTGTATAGTCAGGCACATCGCCTGCCAGTCTCATTTTAGCCTTATCCCCTCACAGTGTCAACCTGTGAAAAAGAGCTTCCCGAATCATGGGTATAATCTCTATATTCTCACACTTATACCCTCTATTATATGCTACCATTGGGTATCGCACCGGTTTTTTCGTCTTCATACCAAATTTATTTAGCTTCGTCGGGTATTTTCCCCCAACATTCTTCCTAATACCCGCATCAGACTTGTCCTTGTGGGTATCGTGCGCTCATTTTCCATTCCATACCCTCATCTAGCCTGCCTTGTGGGTATCGTGCGCTTATTTTCCATTCCATACCCTCATCTAGCTTGCCTTGTGGGTATCGTGCGCTTATTTTCCATTCCATACCCTCATCTAACCAGACGCCTCGGGTATCATACTTACTCATCCACTGCCATACCCAGAAATCAAGCATCATCAAGCAATAACTCACATATACAAACACAAATATAGCCTGTCTGGCTGTTGACTAGATCGCTGCACTATGACATTCACGAGGATTTCGTTATGAAATGCATATGCCGACAAATGTGAGTGCTTGTCTTAGCCCATCAGGGCGAGTTGCACAGGAACATTTGCGAATAGGGGATATGAATTTCATAGGAACCACAGGGAGTTAACTGTAAAAAAATAAAATGAACGCTGCCATTACTATTATGTAGTAAGCCTTATCCACGGCCGGTACTTAGGTTGCGTACTTTGCAACCTTATGTACCGCTGCACGTGGATTAGAGTGAAAGCGTCTTACGAAATAATAGGTAATGGCAACGTTCATTTTGTTTCAAAGTTACTCTGCTATGGATGCTTCCGTCGGATACTCCTTGCCGAACCATGTGGCGATCACGCGGTATGGGCACTTCGGTGTTACAAGGCTGACAACCACCATGATGATCGTGGAGATCAGGCAGGCAACGATACAGGAATTGAAACCAAGTGAGATTGGCAGAACGCCCATATCGATCAGGAGATATAAGCCAATACCACTGATGATACCTGCGATCGCGCCATACTCATTTGCCCGCTTCCAGAACAGTCCGAGAAGCAAAGTATGAAGAAATGCTACTGTCATACCACCGGTAGCATAAGTAATCAATGAAGCCAGAAGTTCCGGTGGATCACATGCAAATAAGAAAACAACTAGTGCAACAACAATAACACTGATAACATTCAACTTCTTTAATGTCTCCTGCTTTGCATCTTTATTGAACAGGTTCTTGTACAGATCACTGACGATCGTTCCTGCAAGAGATACGATCATTCCACCAACAGATGACTGAACCGCACCACATACACCGGCGAGAACCAGACCTGCTGCCCATGCAGGCATTACACTTACTGCAAGTGTCGGAATACCAAGGTCAGGAGTTGCAAGGCTTCCTTCCGGAAACATATATTTGATCGTGAAGCACAGACCATTTAAGCCAATGAGCCAGATTGCAACTACAACCGCACCAACCTTGATCGCACGATGCAGAGTCTGTGTATCCTTATAAGTAAGCGTTGTCATTGTTACATGAGGCATTGTACAGGTTGTGATACCCCATAAGAATGCAAATGAGAGAACCGTCTTTACACTTGCAGGTACGAACCAGTCCGGATTACTCTTAACTAATGACTGGATTGTCTCTGTATAGCTGAGATTTGTTCCGTTGATGCCCATGATAAATAAGATAATAACGGAAACTGTCATGATAATTCCCTGAAAAACGATCGCAGATGCAATGCCTTTAATACCACCCGTGATGGCTGCGATGATAACCAGTACAGTGAAAATAGCAAGTCCGATACGATAATCCTGACCGGTTAAGATCTGGAAGATTCTTCCGCCGCCAGTAATTGTAGATACAGCAAATGCACCAAGGAAGAACAGGATAACCAGTCCGCAGAGCGCACCAACGATCTTACTGTTGTTATATCTGTGCATCAGAAGTTCAACAAATGTCTTGGAATCCGTTCTTCTGGCTACGATACCGACACGCTTACCGATCAGTCCGAGTACCATGAAGTTCGTGCACATGGACCAGAAACAGCAGACCATCCAGGTCGCACCAAATGTATATGTATAACCCGGTACACCCATGAATACTCCGGCACCGGCAACACCGGCTGATACCATCATGGCAGTTACAAGCACACCACCGCTTCTACCGCCGGTATAGAATTTGCTCAGGTAATCACCTTTTCCATTTGCCATTGCTTTTCTGGTAACAAGACTGTATACCAACTGGAAAATCGTATATGCGGCAAATACAATAATGATTATAATTCTCTGATTTGTAGATAAGTTCATCTCTATTTGCCCTCCTTATGTTTTCTTTCTTTTAATTTTCCGTTTGGAGTAACATCCATGTCACGATATACAAATGTTACAACCAGAATAACCGCTACTACCATTGCGATCAAAATAATGATCTCATTAAAAATCCACTGTGGAAATCCAAGAATGTATTTGTACTTTGATACATCCTTACCGCCCACCAGATACAGGTTGGCGGTCATCAGCACCATAAATACCAGATAGGTTCCAAGCGTGATCCAGAATTCCTTTGTTGTCTGGGTGAAACGCTCATCCGGCTCTATTGATTTCAAATCATAATCCCTGCTGTCAGGATCAATGTTGTTATTTATCTGACTCATCTTATGTGTCTCCTCTCAACGTAAGTTTTTGAATAATTATGAAACGAAAAAATCATTCACCGAGTAAAATAATCACTGTTATTTACGCATATAAAATCTTCAATCGTTTTATCATAGTTTGTTCTTCTCCGGAAATGGATCGTCCAGCATTCTTGTCGCATGGAACTGACCCTTTTCTGCAGAAGCAAGCTGCAGCAATACAGCTCCGATACCTGCTGCACCATCGAATAAACCGATCGGTGTACTTAATACATCCGGTGCGACACGGTCAAGTGCAAATCTCCATGCACACTCTTTGCCTTCCGTACCGTCTGTGATCGTTGCTCCGTCTGTGATGACCTTACCGCACCTCTTTGCCTGTTCCAGATAAGTCTCATCACCAAATGCAGCCCACAGACCCAGATACATATTTAACAGGCCCGCAGTTCCGCAGCAGATATTGTAAGTATTCCAGTAGCCTTCCGTCCGAACCTCAGGTGCGCCTGTATCAATTACACCCTGTATCAGCATATCGATATACCGCTTATACCGGTCTTCTCCTGTCATCTCATATAATTTATAGAAGAAACGATTTGTTCCCGCCGGGCCATGACAATAGCCAAGATAGAACAGATCCTTACGATCCGGCAAACCATGTGGGATCAGGCTTCCTGCCTTCATCTTAACCGCCTGTGCGATCATGAAATCCGCGATTCCCTTTGTCGCATCCAAGAACTTCTGATCACCGGATGCTTCGTACAGATTCAGCAGTACAAATCCGATTCCTCCGGTTCCCATCGGGAAGTTCGGATCGATATAATCTTCTTTTGCTCCGAAGTAGACAGGATCTACACCCGGATACCAACAGGTTCCGTTTCCTGCATCATGCCTCTGCTCGAGGAAATTCTCTCCTGCTTTTGCTGCAAATGCTGTCCAGTCCTCTCTGCCAAATGTTTTTGCTGCATATAAGAAGAACAGAACCGTTCCGGCATCTCCTACGATACCCGGAAATGAAGTCCAGCTATAACCTTTGCCGTTTTTTCCGGGCTTTGCATCTGCCTTTGCAGACTCAATAATATCTGCCACAAATGTTTTATATTTCTCATTTCCGGTTGCCTTATAGAGCTGTATCATGGCAAAGCCTGCTCCGCTCCATCCACTGGAAAATGCATATTTTGAAAAGTTTCTTTTCAGATCCCGGTCATGATCAAAACGATAACGGATATATGTGGCTGCTTCTTCTGCCTCCTGCAGATAGCCCGCATCATTCGTCGCCTGATATAATTCCAGAAGAAATACAATGATTCCGGACGCCCCGGCATACATACAGATCTCATCATAATAGATGGGTCTTCCTTCTGCCGCATCCTGCAAAGACCAGTAGATTCCTTCCGGTCCCTGTTTTTTCCGGCTGTTTATGAAATTCATGGTTTCTTTCGCATATGTAAGATAGTCTGCCATGTTGTCTCCTTCCTGTTCTATGTTTTATATTACGTATATATGTTCTTGACCTTACCAAACAGAGGACGCTCCCGCTCGTTTCTTTTATTCCCCTGCATACATCTTGGTTGACAGATATTTGAATGCGTTGTCAGCCATGATGATCGTAATATTCTTTCCTGCTGCTTCCGGACGCTCAGCTATGATCGTTGCTGCCTTTAAGGCTGCTGCCGCTGACTGTCCGAGGAATACGCCATCACTCTTTACCAGTCTTCTTCCTGTCTCATATGCATCTTCTGCTACGATATCCAGACATTCATCATATGGGACCTGCTCCGGATCGAAGAATACCGGAACACTCTGTGCCGGAACATCGTTAAATGCAAGTACGCCGTCGATCGTATTTGCTTCCGGATGATTGACATTCTTTCTGGACTGTACTGCCGGCTGTGCGCCGATGATCTTGATATCAGAATTTTTCTCTCTGAAATATCTGGACAGACCAGCCAGTGTTCCACCGGTTCCGACCAGTGCTACCACATAATCAACCTTTCCGTCTGTGTCCTCCCAGATCTCAGGTCCTGTTGTACGGTAGTGTGCTTCCGGGTTATCCGGATTTGTTCCCTGATCGATATAGAAGTAACCATGCTCATCTGCATATTTGTTCATGATAACGGTAAGCTTCGCCATGCTTAAGCCACCATTCTGCAGCATCTCCAAGAAGCCCGGCACATCAGCTGCCTGAAGCAGTTCTACGCCATATGCCTTTAAGATCAGTGTACGTTCTACCGATACTCCCGGCTGAATCACTACTACATATTTATATCCTCTGGTATTTGCAAATGCTGCTGTTGCAATTCCTGTATTTCCGCTTGTAAAATCAAGGATCGTTCCGCCCGGCTTCAGTTTACCTGATTTCTCTGCCTCTAAGATCATGTTAAGGGCTGCACGGTCCTTTACGCTTCCTGATGGATTGAAATACTCCAGCTTACCAAGGAGATGGGCGTTCAGCCCTAACTCTTTTTCATAATTTACGAATTCTACCAATGGGGTATGTCCTACAAGTTCTGTAATTGATGAATGAATATTTGCCATTTTCTATTTCTCCCTTTTCCTATCTGGTTAGTATGTTTTGTTGTCGTTATAAAACCCGGAAGCATCAACCTCCGGGTAAATGTCTGTTTGTCAGTCACCATCCAACTCTGGATAAATGATTTTCTCATCCGGCACATCTTATAGCATTTCTTTATCATAGTATTAAAGTAGGTTTTATATGTTATGTGCCTATTATAGTGACAGTTCCATAATTTGTCAACCAGTCAAAATATTTTAACTGGCTATAACCACAGCTTATAGCCGAACCAATCTGTAACTCTTATAACAGTTACACCGGCTAACGTTATTACATTGCGATTCACGCCTTTGATGTTTTCTGCAAAACCATCATACTTGCCTGTGGTTATGCTGTGATCACTGCTTTCAGACGGTCAAGTGCCTCCTTGATCGTTGCTCTCGGACATGCCACATTGATACGTTCAAAGCCTTCGCCTACCTGCCCAAAGATCGCACCGCTGTCAAGCCACAGCTTTGCCTGATTCACGATCAGGTTCTCCCGTTCCTTCTCTGTCATTCCGAGTGACCTGAAATCCAGCCACAGCAGATAAGTTCCTTCCGGCTCGATCAGCTTGATCTGTGGAAGTTCCTTTTTCAGGTAATCACGCACAAATGCGATATTACTCTCTACATATCTCATCATTGCCTGATACCATGTCTCGCCATGAGTATACGCTGCTTCACAGGCGGTAAGTCCCATTGCATTTAACTGGCTGTAGCCCGCCGCATCCACCTGCTTACGAAATACTGCGCGCAGAGTTCCATTTGGAATAAAGATATTCGACACCTGAAGTCCTGCCAGATTGAAGGTCTTTGCAGGAGAAGTACAGGTAACGGAGTTCTGTTCGAATTCTTTCTTGATCGTCGCAAATACCGTGTGCTGGTGGTCTCCGAAAACAAAATCCTCATGTATCTCATCACTTACAACCGTAACGCCATGCTTGATACAGATATCACCCATCTTCGTAAGCTCCTCTGCCGTCCATACACGGCTGACCGGATTATGCGGACTGCACAACAGGAACAACACAACATGATTGTCAACAATCTGTTTCTCAAAATCATCAAAATCGATGTGATATTTTCCATCATCTCCAAGTACCAGATCATTGCTCACAAGCTTCCGATTATTGTCACGGATCACTTCTGAAAACGGATAATAGACCGGCTGCTGGATCAGAACGGCATCCCCTGCCTTGGAATATGCTTTGACCGCCATCGCCAGTGCAAATACAACACCCGGTGTCTTTGTCAGCCAGCTTCGTTCCACCTTCCAGTCATGGTGAGCTTCCATCCATTTGCTGACCGCCTCGAAATAACTCTCTCTGCTCTCCGTATAGCCAAAAATTCCATGCCGTACACGCTCTGTCAACGCATCCAACACCAAACTCGACGTCTTAAAATCCATATCTGCAACCCAGAGAGGAAGTACATCCGCAGGCTTTCCTCTCCGCTCTGCAAAGTCAAATTTCAAACAGTCTGTATTTCTTCTATCTATTACTTCATCAAAATTCAGGTTTTTTTCTTCCATAATTATCCTCCCGTTATGTCTCAGATCCTATGCTGTAAATATATTTCCATATCAAAATATTTTTCAGGCAAATTACTTTTTCATCATTATTCATATATTACACAGTTTTATTCCCGAAAAGAATCAATTGCCTGTTTCAGATCCGCGATCAGATCCTTCTTATCTTCGATTCCTGCCGACAGACGCAGAACACTGTCTGTAATACCGTTCTTTATACGGATTTCCTCCGGTACATCCGCATGAGTCTGTGTCGTCGGATATGTGATCAAGGTCTCTACGCCGCCGAGACTTTCTGCAAATGGGATCAGCTTCAGGAATTCCAGTATATGGAGTGCCAGCGCCTTGCTCTCCACTTCAAATGTCAGCATGCTTCCAAATCCACTCGCCTGGTTCTTACAAACCTCATAATTATTTGTTCCCGGTATTCCCGGATAATAGACATTCTTTACTTTCTTCTCCTGCAACAGGAATTCCACGATCGCCTGTGCATTTTCCTGTGCCTTCTCCATACGGATCGGTAGTGTCTTGATGCCACGAAGCACCAGCCAGCTGTCAAATGGCGCAAGTCCCGCACCTGTCGTCTTTATGATATATCGTAATTTCTCCGAAAGCTCCGGTGTATTTATCACGATAAATCCGGCCAGCGTATCGTTATGTCCGCTTAAGAACTTTGTTCCGCTGTGCAGGATGATATCGGCTCCCAGTTCAAATGGCCGCTGGAAATACGGTGACAGAAATGTATTATCCACGATCAGCAGCAGATTATGTTTCTTTGCAAGTTCCGCCGTCTTGCGGATATCAATAACATTCATCATTGGATTAGTCGGTGTCTCGATATAGATTGCTTTTGTATTTTCTTTGATGTAGTTTTCTGGATCTTCCTCTGCAAAATTGATCCGGCTAAACTCAATACCATTTTTCTGATTAATATGATCAAATAAACGGATACTTCCGCCATACAGATCTGCTTCCGAAATGATATGGTCGCCCGGTTTGAAGATCTCCATCAATGTTGTAATCGCTGCCATGCCGGAAGAAAAAGCGAGAGCATCCAGTCCTCCTTCTAATGATGCAACGATCTTCTCCAACTGTTCTCTGGTCGGATTCTGGAGTCTGCTGTAATCATACCCCGTACTCTGTCCAACTGCCGGATGCGCATACGTTGCTGTCTGATAGATAGGAAAGCTGATCGCTCCCGTTCTGTCGCCTTCAAATTTTTTGTGATTTCCATATATACATTTTGTAGCAATTCCTGTATCCATAATAACCGTCATCCTTTCCTGCTGCCTGCGTTTTTGACTTATGATTTGTTCTGACAGGCTATTACTGACATTACCAATCAGGGAACGCTTCCGCTCGTTGAGCCCTGCAGCGGTACTAAGATGCTGCTTTCGCACCATCAAGTACCGGCGGTCTCAAATGTCCCTGTATTGGCAAGTCATAATAGCCTGTCAGAACAAACCATAAGTTCATGCATTATTTATACCATAGTATATCAGTAGGAATAAGATTCTGGTACTATGCATTTCTGTGAGCTGGTTATAAGTATCATTTATAGCCAACTTGTTACTTAATTGTCATTTACCCCGCTCCCTGCAGGCTCAGACTTCACAACAAAGAAAACGGCTGAGCATCTACTCAGCCGTCTTCTTTACATTTTCCTGTGTTCCATATTGTGTCAGTATCTCGATATAACGTCTGCCAAGGGTACTCAGCCGCATGCCTTTTCGTTTGATATAGCCGATCGTCATTTTCTCCTCCGTGTCAAGCGGAATTGCACGGTAAGCACTGCCGTTTAATTCTTCACAGATAATACCGGAGCACAATGTATATCCGTTCATACCAACCATCAGATTCAGCATCGTTGCACGGTCATCTGCCTTGATGATCTGCTTGTATTCCAGCGTGCTGAATACTTCTTCTGCATAATAAAACGAATTTCGTTCGCCCTGTTCAAAGGAAAGACAAGGATAATCTTTTAATTCTTCAAATGCGATCTTCTCTTTTCCTGCCAGTGGATGCTCGTTGCTCAGATACACGAATACATCACAGTCAAATAATTCCGTAAATTCCAGTCCGTTTTCTGAGAAGATCTTCTGCAAAGCCTTTCGGTTGAACTCATTTAAATATAAGATTCCAAGCTCACTCCGGTAGTCTCTTACAAACTCGATCACTTCATTTGTCCGTGTCTCATGCACAGCCAGTTCGAAATCATCCAGCCTGATCTCCTTTGCAAGCTCGATAAAAGCTTCTACCGCAAATGAATAGTGCTGCATGGATACACTGAATTTATTCTTTTTCTTTTCGTTATTTATGTATCGATCTTCGATCATCTGATTCAGTTCTACCATCTGTCTTGCATAGCTTAAAAACTCGTCTCCCTCCGCCGTGATCACGATACCACGATTGGTTCGGATAAATAATTCGATATTCAATTCTTCTTCCAGATCCCGTATCGTACTGGAAAGTGCCGGCTGGGATACATACAATGCTGCTGCCGCCTTATTCATGGATTTGGTATCTGCTATCTTTACAGCATAGACAAGCTGTTGTAATGTCATATCTGTGCCTCCCGATTGCTTCCTTATATGTTTTCTTTTTATACAGGTACTTTATGCTTTAATATACTATAAGACCTGTGTCCAAACAATTACGCTCATTGTACCACACCTCTTTTTTATTTTCGATATTTTCTGATCGTTTTTATAAGATTCTGTCAAAGCATAGTTCTTCAAATCGAATTTTCCGGTAAAAAAATGGTTAAAACTTTCTAAAAACGATTGACTAAGCTTTTCATACATGATAAAAATATATCATTCAAAAAGGGAGTAGTTTCATGCTGTGCATGTGCCGATTCTCGTCAGTACGCCTTAAAAGGCCGGGGATCGGATAACCGATATATACGTTAAAACGAGACTTTTTGTGCATATTTTTTGTGCACAAAAAGTCTCGTTTTTTATTATCAATTACAAAAAACAGCATGTACCAACCAAAATTTTTTCCAAAATACAAGCAGCATATTTGAAAAAACTACTGTTCATTATCTGTCTCAGGAAAAAAAGCAAAAGAAAGGACATGGTCTTATGAAAGAAATCTATCAGCTGAACAAAGAAGAATTATTCCGAACCTGCGGTAATCCGGAAGGACTTACCACTACAGATGCTAAAGAGCGACTTCAAACCTATGGTGAAAATACTCTGGTCGAGCAAAAGAAACAAAGCGTTGCTTCTGTCTTTTTTCACCAGTTTGCCGATCTGCTCGTTATCATCCTGATCGCTGCCGCGATCGTCTCTATGGCATCCGGTAACATCGAAAGTACGATTGTTATATTTGCGGTTATTATCATGAATGCGATCCTTGGCACGATCCAATATGTAAAGGCAGAAAAATCTCTTGATTCCTTAAAAGAATTATCTGCACCAAAAGCGAAAGTATTACGTGGCGGAATCAAACAGGAGATTGCATCAAAAGACATCGTACCGGGAGACATCCTGCTCTTAGAAGCCGGTGATATGATCGTCGCTGATGGCCGTATCATTGAAAATTTCTCTTTGCAGGTAAATGAAAGTTCTCTGACCGGAGAGTCTACAAATGTGGATAAAGACGACTCTGATATCACCGAAGATGTTGCTCTCGGCGACCGCATCAATATGGTATTCTCCGGCAGCCTTGTTACCTATGGTCGTGCAAATGTTCTCGTTACAGCAACCGGGATGCATACAGAAATGGGTAAGATAGCCACCCTTATGAATAATACAAAATCCAAAGCAACCCCACTTCAGATCAGTCTTGATAATTTCAGTAAAAAACTGGCAACGATCATTATGGTGATCAGCCTGATCGTATTCGGTCTCCGTCTGATGCAGGGCGAAAAAATACTGGATTCTCTGATGTTCGCAGTTGCCCTTGCTGTCGCTGCCATTCCGGAGGCTCTCGGTTCAATCGTTACGATCGTTCAGGCAATGGGTACCAGAAAGATGGCTGCCGATCAGGCGATCATCAAAGATCTGAAGGCGGTCGAAAGTCTGGGCTGTGTCTCTGTTATCTGTTCGGATAAAACAGGTACACTGACCCAGAACAAAATGACAGTTCAGCAGCTTTATACCTGTGATACTCTGTTAAATGCCGACCAACTGGATCTCCATATTCCGGCACATCGTTATTTTCTGTACAACTGTATCTTAAACAACGACAGCAGTATCCGGGATGGCAAGGATATCGGGGATCCGACTGAAACCTGTCTCCTTACGATGGCAAGGAAAACGAAACTATTTGATGTCGGTGTAACAGAAGAAGTTCTGCGTGATCTGATGCCGCGTCTGGAAGAGATTCCATTTGACTCCGAACGGAAACTGATGAGCAGCAAATACCTATTGCACGGCGTACCTACACTTCTGACAAAAGGTGCAGTCGATGTTCTTCTTACCCGTATGGATTCAATCATCACAGAGGATGGTATCCGTCCGATTACAGAGAACGACCGCGACAAAATTCTGGAACAGAATATGCAATTTTCCAGACAAGGTTTACGCGTTCTGGCACTTGCCTATAAAGAATGTGCAGGCTCTGAAGTTCTGACAGCAGCCTCCGAATATGGTTATACTTTTATCGGACTTGTATCCATGATCGATCCTCCAAGAGAAGAATCCACGGCTGCGGTTGCGGATGCTATCTCCGCCGGAATCAAACCAATCATGATAACCGGAGATCATAAAGTAACGGCAACCGCTATTGCCAGACAGATCGGTATCTTCCACGATGGTGATATGGCCGTAACCGGTCAGGAAGTCGACCGTATGACCGATGACGAACTTACAGATGTCCTTCCAAAGATCTCCGTCTATGCCAGAGTTTCACCGGAAAACAAGATCCGTATCGTTGATGCATGGCAAAAGAAAGGTCACATTGTCGCCATGACCGGTGATGGTGTAAACGATGCTCCCGCATTGAAAAAAGCAGATATCGGTGTCGCTATGGGAATCACCGGAACCGAGGTATCAAAGGATGCCTCAGCTATGATCCTTGCAGATGATAATTTTGCAACGATCATAAAAGCTGTCCTGACAGGAAGAAATGTTTACCGTAATATCATGAATGCCATCCTGTTCCTTTTGTCCGGAAACCTCGCAGCCATTCTGGTAGTTCTCTACTGCTCTATCATGGCGCTTGATACCCCGTTCCAGCCGGTCCATCTGCTCTTTATCAATCTGCTGACCGATTCACTTCCGGCACTTGCCATCGGTATGGAACCATCCGATAAGAAATTACTTCGTAACAAACCGCGAGATCCAAAAGCAGGAATCTTCAATAAATCCTTCTCGCTCCAGCTTATTTGCTATGGTATTCTGATCGGTATTGTTACAACCGTCGCCTTTTATCTGGGTGATTCCGTAAATGCCTTGACTGCCAGCACAATGGCATTTGCCACACTGACGCTTGCCAGATTGTTCCACGGATTTACCTGCCGCAGCGAATCCTCTATTATAAAGACCGGTATCCGCTCCAACCTCTGGAGTGTCGCCGCTTTCTTCGCCGGTGTCCTGCTGCTTGGCTTTGTCCTGCTCGCACCATTTATGCATGGCTTATTCATGATTGCCGACCTGACAATTAAAAATGTATTGAGCATTTTAGGGCTTGCATTTATCCCAACCTTTATTATCCAGGTCACACGAATAATAAAAGAAGCTGTTCGTAAATAACTGCAGCGTCAAGGCTTAGGAAATGTTTATGTTGTGCCTGCAAAAGTCATGACTTATACAGAGTCGAATGCCGGCTGGCTGTTTCTTTTAATAAAACTCCAGTCGGTGTTCCACCAGCTCATCTCCTTCATAGACCAGCCGCAGAGTGAAGAAACGTTGTTCGTCTTCTAATAAGAGTTTCAAAAATATAGCATCTCCTGTCCAGGTCGGAAGAGATGGCACGATGCTTTTATCTACCCATTCCAGTTCTCCTTCATTGCAGGCGGTTAAACTTCCGGTAAAACCATCTGCTGTAAACAGGCACATCAGCTCCGGCTCACAGACATCACTGATAAATGTGATCAGTCCACGGAACTGATAAGAAATCAGTGTCAGTCCTGTTTCTTCTTTTACTTCCCGAAGCAGACAGTCTTCCGGTCCTTCTGTCCCTTCCGCATGTCCGCCGACTCCGATCCATTTATTCTTATTAATATCTTTCTCCTTCTTTGTACGATGAAGCATCAGATATTTTCCGTCTTTCTCTATATAACATAATGTTGTCATTTTCATAGTAAGTGACATAGCCTTTCATCTCCTGTTATTTGTCATATTTACCCATATGCGCTCATTATACCTTCCCCCCGGACAAATGCAACCGATAATTCAAATACAGTTGCCATATTGAAATTATCGCTTTTCCGGTGCTATAATAAGGAGCGACAGGTTGTAAACCTGTCCGATCACAATATGTGAAGCAATTACAAAACATCGACAGTTTTGCAATTACCTATATATAACTTTATACGGAGGTATGAATATAATGAGTAAAATTGATGAAGTCAGAAGCGAAATGATGGCCGCTATGAAGGCACATGATAAAGAGAGAAAGGACGCATTATCCGCACTCCTTACAGCCCTGAAAAATAAATTTATAGACAAACGTGCTGATCTGACAGAGGAAGAAGAAAATGAAGTTGTATTAAGAGAGATCAAGCTCGCAAAAGAAACAATCGATACAACACCTGCTGATCGTACCGATATTATAGATGAATGTAAGGCAAGAATCACCGTATTCGAAGAATTCGCGCCAAAGATGATGGATGAAGCAGAGATCACTGCTACGATCAAAGAAGTTCTTGCAGGTCTTGGTATCGATGCTCCAACAGCCAAAGACAAAGGCAAGATCATGAAAGAGCTGATGCCTAAGGTTAAAGGCAAAGCTGACGGAAAACTGGTCAACCAGATCCTTACATCTATGATGGCATAAACATATAACGCACACGATAATAAAAACTCCATATCGGGCGTCTATATATCTTTATTTCGCAGAACACTTTCGTTCGATCCGAAACGTAGCGGTACTAAACTCATCACCTACAGGTGATTCGTTAAGGACCGACGTTCCGGATAGGTCTGCTTCATAAAATATATAGACGTCCGATATGGAGTTTTTTAATTTATGTCTCTGCTTTCATTGCCGGACTCTTCTATCCTTTCTCTACTCTCGAACCAGATGTAACTTCTCCGCAAGCTTCAGGATCAGGTTTCCTTTTGGCATAGCAAGGATTTCTTCCTTCGTATATCCACCGACTGCCAGAATAGCTGCTGCATAGAAAATAAATGCAAGCAGGATAGCCAGAGCAACACTGACTGAATTCATATGGATCAGGTGAAAGAAGATCTGATAACTGCCCCACGCAACGATTCCCATAAATATCGATGCAACGGCAGGCGCAAGATAGGTCTTCTTCACATCAAGCTTCGTAGACATATATTTGGATACAGATATATGGTTAAAGATACATGCCAGTAATGAATACAGGATCGTAGCTGCTACCAGACCGAACAGCTTCGCATCTGTAAATTTCAAAATAGCAGCAAGGAATACCAAGTGGATCAACAATGCAAGTGTCGCATTCTTCACCGGCTCCATAACCTTTCCGATTCCCTGTAAGATACTGTTTGTAAGTGTTGATAACGAATAAAATACCACAGATATGCAGCCTGCAGTCAGTGCCTTAAATACCAGCGGATCCGCGCCACGGAACAACAGCGTGATGATCGGTTCTGATAACACACCAATCCCGACAGCACATGGTATCGTCACCATCATCGTGATACTCATGGACTGATTGTATACATGATTCGTTTCCGCTTTATCCCCCTTGGTAAATGCTCCCGAAATATTCGGTATCAGGGTTGTTCCAACCGCAGATGCGATTGATACCGGAAGATTGATCAGCACCATGTACTGACCGGAAAAAATACCGTACAAATTTGCAGATTCAACACGATCTACATTTTTACTGTTTAAGACATTGTAGAAAATCTTCATATCTACGGTGGTCGTAATATTATACACAAATGCAGCAATAATGATCGGGGTTACGATCATTACGATCTGCCGGAATAACTTTCCATATGATTCTACATTCGACGAAACATCAGACTCTACTGTCTCCATGATTTCTTTTCTTCTTCCTGCATATGCGATCAGAATATAAATAATCCCACAGAGAACACCGGCCCCTGTTCCCATTGCACTGCCCGCTGCACCATATTTTGCATGTTCAGAAGTTCCCGGTGCAAATGGTCTGGACATCAGATAAGCAGCCAGAACGCTGACAACTGCATTTGCAATCTGCTCTATAATCTGTGATATAGAGGTCGGAATCATCGTTTTATATGCCTGAAGATAGCCTCTGTAAATAGCAAGAAAGCCCGACAGAAATATTGTCGGTGCTAGGATCTGTAAGCTTAAAATCGCATTTGGCTGTTCCTTCACCAAAACCGGCGCAAATGCAAATGTCAGAATACCTGCCACCAATCCGGCTGATACTACATAGATAAAAGCGCATTTAAATACCCGTCTCGCATTTCTGTATTCTCCCAAAGCCAGTTTCCCTGAAATGATCTTAGAAACAGCTGTTGGAATGCTGTAAGTTGCGATCATCAATATCATGGAATAGATTGCATACGCTGTACCATAATATCCATTTCCCTCATCTCCGATAATCTGAAATAACGGTGACCGGTATAAGAGACCGATCACTCGGGATAATATACCTGCACCTGCCAGCACTGCCGCCTGAAAAGCAAAATTTGTTCTTATACCGGACGGCTTCTTTATTTTCTTCTTTTCATTATCATTCTGCATGATTATTTCTCCTGATTATTTTGCAACTGACTACAAGACGATCAGCTACCATTCTGTCTGGTTGCACATATTCCCGGCGTCTGCTATACTGACATAGGAAATGACACACGTTTCCAATACCCTATATATATACCAGTTTTTTTTACTTATTACAAATAAAATATGTAAAAGATTTTCATAAAAGGAGGTTTCCCACCTATGGCTAATCCAAATATTCCAAAAGATCCTGTTATGCTCCTTAGTTTTATTAATATGAAGCTTCGCGATTTTTATCCGAGTCTGGATGAATTATGTGCAGATCTGGATCTGAATGTAAATGATGTTTCCGAAAAACTGGCATCTGCCGGTTTTAACTACGATGGAAAATTAAATCGATTTATCTGATAAAATGCTTCTAATTCAAAGAAAACAACTATTTTATCCTATGGCAAAAGGAACGCCGGCAAATCTCTAACCGGGTATTTACCCCACAGAAATCTGCCGGCTTATTCTATATCGTAAATCTACACGATATGTGACCTGTTTTTTATCAATATACTTCGTTTCTTACATCTGATCATCTTTTAAATCATCACTGCTCTGCTTTTCCACTTCATGCTCCGTTGCTGCCAACTGATCATCTGCTTTCTCCACATGCATCACTTTCTCAATCTGCTGATATAACTTCTTCGCATGCCGCTTCGCTTCGCGTTCTGCCTTTGCGGCTGCTTTTTCCTCCGGAGTTTTTTTATGAAAACGGATATCCTCCTCTTCCTCTGTCAGATAGATTGGCTTTCCGGTTTCTTCATCGATCCGTTTGATCCGCTCAAATTCCGAGGACACCGATACCATATGCTTCTTTTCCAGCTTGTCGGTACATGTCTTATTGATATACATGTAGATACATGCAAATACCGGAACACCCAGTAACATTCCGTAGAATCCGAAGATACCACCACCTACGATAACTGCGGTCAGAACCCAGAAGCTGGAAAGTCCCGTTACATCACCAAGGATCTTTGGTCCTAAAATATTTCCATCAAACTGCTGAATACACAGGATCATGATAAGCAATATGATACTCTTGATCGGATCTGCGATCAGAACAATAAACACACACGGGATCGCACCGATGATCGGACCAAAAAACGGAATTACATTTGTCACACCAATGATAACACTGATCAGCAATGCATATGGCATATCTACGATCGTTGTCAAAATAAATGTTATAATCCCGATTATGATTGAATCCACGATCTTACCATTAATAAACTGACTGAATATCTTATTTACACTTGCAAGTCCATCCAGAATGATATTCGCGTTTTTCAGTTTAAACAGTGCATAGACGATTTTCTTGCCTCTGGAAGCCAAATATTCCTTATTCGCCATCACATAGATAGATGCTACAATACCGATCAGGAAATTATAAATGAACTTCAATCCGCCCACAACACCGGAGCTGATATTCAATACAATCTTATCCAGATTCGGAACAACATCTGTATTTACCCATTTCTGTAAGCGGTCATATACAGTGTTTACGACATTCATTACCATTTCTTCGGATTCGCCAAGGTTCTTGAATTTATCATAAATGGTATTAATCGCCTTCATGATATTATTATAGTAATTATCCATATTGGATATCAGAAGATTGATACTGTCGATAACCTGTGGTACTACCATCCAGATCAAACCCGTGAGCAGACCAAGGAACAAAATGATCGTTATAATGATCGATATGGCTCTTGATACATGAAACAGTTTTTTCTTGTCTTTGATCACCCGATCCTGCAGGATCGTATGACACAGACGATCAAAAAAGATAAGCACCGGATTCAACAAAAAAGCGATCACAAAACCAATTATAATCGGTGCTGCCGCCCCGTTTATCGTATCCAGTACCTTCCGAAAGCCTGTCCACTCCTCCAATATCTTATTAAATACAAGCGCTGCTGCAATTACCAGAAATATGATCGTTCCCGCCTTAAACAGCCGTCTTTTTCTTTCATTTCCCAATTTTGTCTGATAACCTTTCCCTTTCCGCATCCAAAACCCAACATCGGATATGTCGTTTCATTCCATTCCTGTAACAACACATCAATGGATTTATTCTTACATATAATTATAAACAACCTGAAAAAATTATATACTGTTTCAAAAAGTCAGGCAATAGAATTTCCTATTTTTAATAGATTTTAAATAGATTTAACCATGACTTTACCAAATCCAAAATCGTTCAAAAAATGAACCTTAAATAACCCTATATTTTTGAAAAAAGCATTGTCGATATTTTAGTTACATAGTAAAATGGTGACATGTTTAAGGGTTCTTAACAAACCACAAAACTTATTTTGCCTAAGACCGGGGAGGCATAAAGGAGGTGTTCTTATGGAAAATGAATTAATCTGTCAATTAATTATCTGGTCCGTTATCTTTATGGTCTGTATAATTATCGAAATCATTACTCTCGGACTTACAACCATCTGGTTCGCGGGAGGAGCTTTGGTATCTGCGATCTCTGTATTCTTTGGTACATCACTGATCATCCAGATATTGATCTTTGCAGTTATTTCATTAGTTCTTCTGTTTACTACAAGGCCTGTGGCTTTAAAACATTTCAAATTATCCGATATGGAAAAAACAAATGTTGAAAGTCTGGTCGGCAAACAGGTGATCGTATCTGAAACCATTGATAATCTAAAGGCTACCGGACAGGTAAAAGTAAATGGTCTCGAATGGACCGCACGTGCTGCTGATGAAACTGATATTATTCCCCAGGGAACCGAAGTCACGATCAATGAGGTTTCCGGCGTAAAACTTATTGTCAGCAGAATATAATTTATTTAATTTGACAGATACTATATCTGTCGCCACTTAAAGGAGGTACTTATTATGGATTCACCACTCACATGGCTGGTAATTATCTTAGTATTCATTGCTATCATTATTATCTGCAGCACAATCAAGATCGTCCCACAGGCACACGCTTACGTTATCGAACGTCTGGGAACCTACTGCGGTACATGGTCCGTAGGTCTTCATATGAAGATGCCTATTATCGATAAGATCGCACGTCGTGTTACCTTAAAGGAACAGGTTGTAGACTTCGCTCCACAGCCGGTTATCACGAAAGATAATGTTACAATGAGAATCGATACTGTCGTTTTCTTCCAGATCACAGATCCAAAGCTTTTCTGCTATGGTGTTGAAAATCCGATCATGGCAATCGAAAACCTGACAGCCACTACTCTCCGTAACATCATCGGTGATCTCGAACTTGACCAGACACTGACATCCAGAGAGACGATCAACACAAAGATGCGTGCTACCCTGGATGAAGCAACTGATCCTTGGGGCATCAAGGTAAACCGTGTTGAGCTAAAGAATATTATCCCACCTGCAGCGATTCAGGATGCCATGGAAAAACAGATGAAGGCAGAACGTGAAAGACGTGAACAGATCCTGAAGGCAGAAGGTGAAAAGAAATCTGCAATCCTTATTGCAGAAGGTAACAAACAGTCTGTTATCCTGGAAGCCGAAGCTGAGAAGCAGTCACAGATCCTTCGTGCAGAAGCTAAGAAGGAAGCAACGATCCGTGAAGCTGAAGGTCAGGCACAGGCTATCCTCGCAGTACAGCAGGCAAATGCAGACAGTATCCGTCTCTTAAATGAATCTGCTCCATCTAATCAGGTTCTTACGATCAAGAGTCTGGAAGCTTTCGCAAAGGCTGCCGACGGCAAGTCAACCAAGATCATTATTCCATCTGATATTCAGGGTGTTGCAGGACTTGCAACTTCATTATCGGAATTAGTGAAAACAGAGAAATAAGATTGAACTGATTCATTGGTAATATTAAAAACTGCCACTGTCAGAATGAAGCCGTTATTGGGTAACCATTCTGATAGTGGCAGTTTTTATTTTATCTGTTATCCTCACAATTACTCCATGCTTTCATCCGCCCAGCTCTTTATCATTGCTATCTCTCTTGCATATCCTGCATCATCATTTGGGGTCTCTAAGATAAATGGTCTGCCTGCAAGCAATGGATGCGTTACGATCCGTTTTAATGCTTCTGCTCCGATCTCACCCTCTCCGATCTTCTGATGTCGGTCTTTGTGTGAATCTCTCACATTCATGCTGTCATTTAGATGAACAGCCTTTAAGCGGTCAAGTCCGATGATCTGATCAAACGTGTGAAGTACACCATCCAGATCTTCCACAAGATCATAGCCACCATCCCATGTATGACAGGTATCAAAGCATACCCCGATCTTATCCTTGCAGTCAACCAGCTCTATGATACGTTCCAGTTCTTCAAAATTTCTTCCGACTTCCGAGCCTTTGCCTGCCATTGTTTCAAGTAATACGACTGTACTCTGATCCGGTTTGATCGCATGATTTAATGCATCGGCAATTACCGGTATGGCTTCTTCTGCTCCCTGACCAACATGTGCGCCCGGATGGAAATTATAATAATTTCCCGGAAGATACTCCATCCGCGCCATATCATCCTTTAAGATATTACATGAGAACTCCCGAATATCCGGTTTTGCTGCACAGACGTTCATTGTATATGGTGCATGTGCGACCAGTTTTCCGAAATGATGCTCCTCCATCAGGGAACGTAACCGTTTCGCATCTGCCGGATCGATCTCTTTCGCCTTTCCGCCCCTTGGATTTCTTGTAAAAAATGCAAATGTATTTGCACCAAGTTTTAATGCCGCCTTTCCCATAGCCTCAAAGCCTTTGGAGGACGACAGATGATTTCCTATATATATCATGTTGTTTCTCTCCTTCTTATAATATAAATATGGCTATGTCATAAGACATAGCCATATTTGTGAAACCACCAGCAGCGGTTTCAACGTTTTTACAACTTCCACTTATAGGTAGGACTCACCTTGTAAGGAAATTATTATATTAGAATACCTTAGTTGTTCTTATAGTAGTTGATCAGGCAGCCATCCATGATGATCTGTCTCTCATCATCGGTCAGGCTTCCAAGCTTCAGGTCTAATTCCTTGAAGTCTTTATTTACCACATATGCCTTGATGATCTCGTCCTTATTCTGAACAGCCTCACGGATACCCGGAATAAATACATAATCATCATTATCAAATGCGAAATCTTCCTCCATGATGAATGGAAGCATACCCCAGTTGATCAGGTTGGATCTGTAACGCTTTGTTGCATATTCCTTGGCAATGTTTGCCCAGCCGCCAAGTACCTTCTGGCAGGAAGCAGCCTGCTCTCTGGCAGAACCGTCACCCGGCTTTACTGCAAAGATCGTACTACCGTAACCGGTATTGGAACCTGTGATCTCACGATCTGCAAATTTTGCTTTGATCTCTTTCATCATAGGCTTCATGGATTCATCTGCCTTGCAGAAGCATCCAAGTTCTTCTCTCTTCTTCTCAACTGCCTGAATTGCCTTTGCACGGCCTACATATTCAGGATCCTTTCTGGATAAAGTGAACTCAGCAAGTCCAAGCGGATTTGAACGGTAGGAAGATGTCTCACCGGATGGAATAAGTTCATCTGTAGTTGTTACAGGATCGTTAATAACAGATGCAACCTTTAATAACAGGTTGTCTGTCAGTGCGATCATCTCAGGCCAGTCCTTGATATTCGGACCAAACTTGATCTCAACAGATGGATCAGCCTTGCCGACACCATTGTAAACTCGTCTGTCATAAATGCTCTTATCGAAGAAATATTTCTGTCCCTTGTATTCAACATCCAGATCTGTAGCTGCTGTAAGGTATCCCTTATTTGCTGCTGTAGCTGCGATCGAACGTGCATCCATAAGTGCAACGGATGAGATCTGACCATTCTGGATCTTGGAGCCTTCACGGTTCGGGAAGTTTCTGGTTGAATGACGGATTGATAATGCATTATTTGCAGGTGTATCTCCGGCACCAAAGCAAGGGCCGCAGAATGCTGTCTTAACGATCGTTCCTGTCTCGATCAGGTCAGCCAGTACACCGTTCTTTGCAAGCTCCATATAGATAGGAGTTGATGCAGGGTATACAGATAATGTAAATTCATCTGCACCGATGCTTCTTCCACGGATGATATCCGCTGCCTGACAGATGTTCTCGAATCCACCACCGGCACATCCGGCAATGATTCCCTGTTCTACATATAACTTGCCATCACGGACTTTATCCTTTAATGTGAAGTCAACCTTACCGTCCAGACTAACCAATGCGCGCTTCTCGCAGTCGTCTAAGATATCCATCAGGTTTGCATTTAATTCTTCAATTGTATATGTATTGCTTGGATGGAATGGCATAGCGATCATTGGTTTTACCTTTGACAGATCCACATATACAACACCATCATAGTAAGCAACAGAACCCGGATTCATTTCCTTATATGCTTCCGGTCTGTAGTGTGTATCATACCACTCCTTGATCTTCTCATCTGTCTTCCAGATAGAGGACAGGCAGGTTGTCTCGGTTGTCATTACATCAATACCGATACGGAAATCAGCAGATAATTTATCAACACCAGGTCCTACAAATTCCATTACCTTATTCTTAACATAACCGCACTGGAAGGTTGCACCGATAATCGCAAGAGCAACGTCCTGAGGACCTACTCCCTTTGCAACTTCTCCGTCCAGATAGATTGCTACTACACCGGGCTTAGCTACATCATAAGTTCTGCATAAGAGCTGCTTTGCAAGCTCTCCGCCGCCTTCGCCGATCGCCATTGTACCGAGCGCACCATAACGGGTATGACTGTCGGAACCAAGGATCATTGCGCCACATTCTGCAAGCATTTCTCTTGCGAACTGATGGATAACAGCCTGATGAGGCGGAACATAGACACCACCGAATTTCTTTGCGCAGGAAAGACCAAACATGTGGTCATCCTCATTGATCGTACCACCAACTGCACATAAGGAGTTGTGACAGTTTGTAAGAACATAAGGGATTGGGAATTCTTTCAGTCCTGAAGCTCTTGCTGTCTGGATAATACCTACAAATGTTATATCATGAGAGGTCATCTTATCGAATTTGATCTTAAGATTGTCCATATTGTCAGATGTGTTGTGCTTCTCCAGGATACCATATGCCATAGTATTCTTTGCAGCTTCTTCCTTGGATGGAGCTGTACCTAACTTCTGTGTAAGGATCGCATTTGCATCGACATTGTCTTCTACAAGCTCTGTGCCATTTAAAAGATAAGCACCATTGTCAAATAATTTAATCATTCTATTTCCTCCTAATTTGTTGGTGATTCTTTTTCTCATTTTGTCAATCGCTGTTTATTTTAACACAAATCGGCATAGTTGTGAACAACTATGCCGATGAAAGTTTTCATTATAATATTTTTAATCATCCTGCTTCAACCGGAACCCTGAATGAGCACCACTGCCTTTATTCTGTGAAGCACTTTCAGCAGAACCCGCAGTCTGAGGTTGTTCATGATTCATGGTAGTCTCATCTACATTCTCTGCCATCTGTGTTGTATATGGTGCTGTCTGATAGTCCGTGACCGCATTTTCATTCGCCGGAACGGTCGCTTCATCTGTAAATGCACTTGTAACCACCTGCATTCTCTTATGGAGTTCTTCCATTCTCTGCGCTTCCTCCTGCGCTTCCAGACGGGCTTTCTCTAACTTCTTCCGTTTCATCTTCCGGTCAAGCAGCCAGATATATAATGCAAATCCTGCCGCGATCACTCCGATGATCGACCAGATCATGATCGCATTATAATTCGGGAACATTCTATAATATTCCGCGGCCGTCTTTCCTGTCACCTCCATAGAGGTTTCTGCATCGGAACCGCCATGATCATGTCCCTGCCAGTCCGCATCAGATTTAAGGAAATAATCATATCCGACATTCTGTCCACCAAGATCATCCCATGTCAGATCGATATTATACCAGTGTCCATCCACCTGAACCCGATTCCACAGATGCTCGGATTCCAGTCCAAAACCATATTCACAGGTGACCGGGACTCCGGCTTTTTTCATAATGATATAAAATGCCAGCGCATATCCGTTACATGCCGAATCGCCTCTGTACAGAGTATTACATGCGCCACCGGATGAGCGGTTATATTCATTATGTAAGATAATATAATCATGTACCGCTTTCACCTTCTCGTAATCTGACAGCCCCTTTATCTTCCCCGAAATCTGTCCGGAACGGATAAATACAAGAAAGCTTTTTAACCGGCTCATATGATTGATCTTTACCGCTACTTTTTCTCCACCTGAATCCGGCGTATATACATAAGAAAATGCATAGAATTCTCCACCTGCATACATATTCTTTTCCATCAACTCGTCAAGGACCGACTGATAATCCATATACGGTTCCCCTGTTGTCTTTAACGTAACCGTATTCTTATACCTTGAAGCGGCTGTTGCTACTGCATCATTGATCTCTTCGTATGTTGACAGTCTTCCTGTCGATACCGGCAGCATCTTTAAAACGACACAGTAAACAATAAACAACAGAATGATTCCCTCAATTACGATCTTTACTTTTTTCCCTTTTGACATTTTTCTCTCCTCTTTTTTTACATTCTTGATACGATTCATTATACCTCATTTTTCACTATTACAAAATCCTATTACCTGCACTTTTCCGTTTTTTATTCGTTCAAATTTCTTATCTTATTTACAAAAAAATTTTTATTTACTTCTTATTTATACATGATATAATAAAAAAGTCTACGTTTTATTAAGAAATTTTTTCAATAAACCTTCTATTTGTCTGAAATCATAAGGGAAATCATTTCTATATTCATTCTGACATATCGATGCGTTTATAGTCACAAGGAGAGATTAAAAAGTGAAAGATACGATTGAGATCAGATGGCATGGCCGGGGCGGCCAGGGTGCCAAAACTGCTGCTCTGCTGCTTGCAGACGTAGCTTTTAAAACAGGAAAATACGTTCAGGGTTTTCCGGAATACGGTCCGGAGCGAATGGGTGCACCGATCACTGCTTATAACAGAATCAGCAGCGATCCGATCCGCGTTCATTCCAATATCTACACCCCACAGTATGTTGTTGTCGTTGACGAGTCCCTCTTGGAATCCGTGGATGTAACCGCCGGATTAAAAGAAGATGGTGCGATCGTCATTAACACCCCAAAGACACCGGATGAGGTTCGTCCTCATTTAAATGGCTACAAAGGAAAAGTTTATACATTAGATGCCCGGGAGATCTCGATGCAGACACTCGGCAGGAACTTCCCGAATTCTCCTATGCTTGCTGCTATCGTTGCAGTCAGCGGTATCATGGAGCAGGATGATTTCCTTGCAGATATGAGACTTTCCTATCAGCACAAATTTGCAAAGAAGCCTGAGGTTATCGATGGAAATATGAAAGCCCTTGAGCTTGCATTTAAGGAGGTAACCAAGTAATGAGAACAGATATCAGCAGAATACATGAGAAAAGTAAATATACAGAAATCACACCCGGTAACCATGTGTACGGCGGTGGTACTTCCAAAGCATTTAACACAGGTGAATGGAGAACTGCTACTCCTGTCATAGATGAGAGCAAATGTGTACACTGTCTGTTATGTGCACCGGTCTGTCCGGACAGCTGCATCCCTGTCGTAGGCGGCAAACGTCTTGACTTCGATCTGAACCACTGCAAGGGCTGCGGTATCTGTGCTTATCAGTGTAAGTTTGGTGCTATTACGATGAAGGAGGGCAAATAAATGGGTATCAGAGAACGTTTATCAGGAAATGAAGCGGTGTCTTATGCGATCAAGCAGATCAACCCGGATGTCATGCCGGCATTCCCGATCACACCTTCTACAGAGATTCCACAGTTTATTTCTACATATATTTCAAATGGTGAGATCGACACAGAGTTTATTCCGGTCGAGAGTGAGCACAGTGCTATGAGTGCTGCGATCGGTGCAAGCGCTGCCGGCTGCCGTGTCTTAACAGCAACCTCATCCTGCGGTATGGCGCTGATGTGGGAGGAGCTCTATGTTGCAGCTTCCAACCGTCTGCCGATCGCACTGGCTCTTGTAAACAGAGCTTTATCCGGCCCGATCAATATCAACTGCGACCACTCAGATAGTATGGGTGCAAGAGATACCGGATGGATCCAGATCTATGCAGAGAATAATCAGGAAGCTTATGATAATTTCGTACAGGCTTACCGGATCGCGGAGCACAAGGATGTCCGTCTTCCAATCATGATCTGTCAGGATGGTTTCATTACCAGCCACGCAGTTGAGAATATCGAACTGTTAGAGGATGATAAGGTAAAAGCATTTGTCGGTGAATATAATCCGGAACAGTACCTGTTGAATCCAAAGATGCCTATGGCAGTCGGTCCATATGCAACTTCTCCATTCTATATGGAATCCAAAATGAACCAGAACGAAGCTATGAAGAATGCCAAGCAGGTGATCTTGGACGTTGCGGATGATTTTGCAAAGATCTCCGGCAGACAGTACGGCTTCTTTGAGGAATACAAATTAGAAGATGCTGATTATGCGATCGTTATGATCGGTTCCGCAGCAGGAACGACAAAAGAAGCAATCGATGCATTACGCGCACAGGGCAAAAAGGTCGGCTTATTAAAGCTCCGTGTCTTCCGTCCATTCCCCGGTGAAGAGATTGCAAAGGCGCTGGCTCATACAAAGGCAGTTGCGATCTTAGACCGTTCCGAAGGCTTCCGTGCAGGCGGCGGTCCTTTATCCGCTGAGATCAAGGAGCACCTGTATGATATCGGAGCTTCTACAAAAGCTGTCAGCTATATCTACGGTCTTGGCGGCAGAGATTATACAACAGTGGAAGCAACCGATGTATTTAACCAGTTAGAGGAAATGATCGAGCAGGGCAAGACCATTCCACAGTATCAGTATATTGGACTTAGAAAGTAAGGAGGTAAGACAAAATGGCATATAATTTTAAAGAAGTAATGAACAAGCCTGAGCGTCTTGCTCCGGGTCATAGAATGTGTGCAGGCTGCGGCGGTACGATCGCAGTTCGTAATGTACTCCGTGCCCTTCATGAGGGTGACAAAGCAGTTATCGGTAATGCTACCGGATGTCTGGAGGTTTCCACCTTCATGTATCCATATACTGCTTATGAAGACAGTTACATTCATAATGCATTTGAAAATGCAGGTGCTACCCTCTCCGGTGTAGAGACTGCTTATCATGTATTAAAGAAAAAGGGTAAATTAGATGAAACATATAAATTCATAACATTTGGCGGTGACGGCGGTACTTATGATATCGGTCTTCAGTCTTTATCCGGTGCTATGGAGCGTGGTCATGACATGGTATATGTCTGCTACGATAATGGTGCTTACATGAATACCGGTATCCAGCGTTCTTCTGCTACTCCGATGTATGCAGATACAACTACCACTCCTGTCGGTTCCCAGTCAAACGGTAAGATGCAGAACCGTAAGGATCTGGCACAGGTTATGGCAGCTCATGATATCCCTTATGTCGGTCAGACTACTCTGCTTGGTAATATGCGTGATATCTACGAGAAATCCGAAAAAGCCATCTACACACCGGGTGCTGCTTTCTTAAATGTTATGGCTCCTTGTCCTCGTGGCTGGCGTTATCCTACCGAACAGATCATGGATATCTGTAAGCTGGCGGTTGAGACCTGCTACTGGCCTTTATTTGAAGTCATCGAAGGCAAATGGATCTTAAGCTATTCTCCTAAGAAGAAGCTTCCGATCGAGGACTTCTTACGGACACAGGGACGTTTCAAGCATTTGTTCAAGCCTGAAAATGAGCATTTACTCGTTCAGTATCAGGAGGAAGTGGATCGCCGTTGGGAGGATCTGCTGTTCCGTTGTTCGAAGAACTAATCATATACGAAAATAAATCAGCCCTTGAGGTTATAATATACCCCAAGGGCTGATTTATTTTCTGCCTGTCTCCCTATTCCATACCTATGAAAAGTTCGTCGCATATAGCGACTCACTAAGAACCGACGCTCCCAAAGGCTTGCTTCATGAATAGTAAAACACATCATAGAGGGGATTCTGTTTTTTATCTTCTTCAATAAATAATTAATATATCTTTTTTTAGTAGTTCATTTCTATTCTCATTATGATGGTATTTCTATTTGCCAATCATTATCTACTTTTACTTATGTATAAACTACTTCTTTGTTTTTCCTGTCTTCACCCAGATATAGCTGGCGAGGAACCAAATCAAGGCGGCGGTATTGCCAGATGCCTGACTGCATACATAGCCAATCGTTGAAAGGCCTGCGCCTGCTGCCTGTAAGATATCGGGTATGCCTGCAAAAATAAGCTGCCATACTACGATATGGAACACGACCATCCATCGGCTCATATTTGTTTTATTCCGAAGGACTGCGATCAGGCTGGCAAGCATCAGAACGATCATCGGTATATATACGAAATATATCGCTGTCATAAACCGGTTATAATAGTCGTCTACAAACAGGATTGCCTGCTCCCGTCCGATATGTGCAGACAGATATGTGATCCAGTATGCAAATGTCCCTACCAGAAAATGCAGTGCTGCCCCGGATACGACATATCCTAAACCACCATATTTTATACAAGCTCTCAATATCTTACATTCCGGTCTGATCTGCTGATAGATTGCTTTTATTCCAAATGCATAAAAGAACATACCGATCAATCCCGTGACAAGTAAGATCACAATTCTGCTTAATGGATACTCTCCACTCAGATAAGCCTCCCGCATATACAATCCACTGTCTGCCTTATTCGCTGAAACCATACTCAGGCACAGATCCCCTACGATCAACAGTGCTGCTCCAACTGCCCCCAACAGACAATTTTTCTGATATTCCCATTGTTGTTTTTCTTCCATTTTTCTCCCTTCTTTCTCTCCCTTTACCTATTTCTTATTTCCTCCCATATAAAAAAGCTCTAGTTAGCTTGTTCTAACCAGAGCCAGTTTAACACATAAATTTTGCCTGTTCAAGGCTGAATTTTCCATTCCAATTTTGTACGATCCATTACTCATTGAGATTGCATAGTAACTGTATTTTTATTTGCATTATCACCTATGACAACCTTTATGATCAGTGAAGCCATCTCTGATACAGCTTCTTTACATCCATCTTCTACCCATTCATTCACAATTCCGGTAATTCCACGAATATAAAATGCTGATACATATTTCCGATCCTTTTCTGCAAATCCAAATCTTCCCAGTATCGGTTCCAGAATGTATGTATATAAGCCGCTGTATTTTTTATCTGTCTCATATGCTTTATTCTCGAAGGCCGCCTGATAGATTCGTCTGTTCTTCTTGATATATTCCAGATAAGGAACAAGATAATCTTCTGTTAAAAAATGAAGTTTATCAATCGGCGCATCCTGAATTTTCTCGATCGTACTCTTTGCATCTGTCTGAAAACAGCTTGTAAAAGAATCCAAAATATACTGTAACGTCTCTGCCAACAGATCTGAAGTGTTCTCATAATGAAGATAAAAAGTTGACCGATTTACACCAGCTTTCTCACAAATACTCTTTACTGAAATGTATGAAAATTCCTGTGTTTCCAACAGCTCAATAAGTGCCTCATCCATCCGGACAGCCGTATTGAAATATTTACTTTCTGATCGATTCAAATTCTCATCTCCCTGTCGCTTCATTCATTGATTCTATCTTTCATTACTGATTTCTTTTGCAAGTTCCAGAATCTCAAATGCATATTTTTTCTTTCCTTCTTCCAGTTTTTTCTTATAGATTGGATAATTTACACCCATTCCAATAATACCTATAATGCCAAGTATGATTCCTAATATTACCATGCCTGTACCTGCACCAATTACCTGCATAGACAGGCACATTCCAAGTCCCATAACAAGTGCCGACAGAATTCCCAATGTATAAGTAAATACCTCTGCCGGTAATTTTGCTTTGCGATCCAGTTTCTTAAGTGCTGTCACTTTCGAAGTATCTTTTGGCGCATATTCGCTTGCGAGTGTCTCTGCATAGATTTTGTCTGTATTCATATTGTTGTCCTCCATATCTTTGATATCTCAATTATAAGAAAACCAACAGCGAAACAGAACAACACGAAATATAAAATGTGTTGTTTTCTAAGAAGCAACTATCCCTCACTCCATTTTCCTTCATCAATAATAATTCTTACAGTTGTATCCGTTCCCGCCTTTTCCAACTGATATAGCCATACATATCATTGATAAAGAAGATACCGAAATTCACAACGACCGGGATATAGGCAGGGTTCTCCATCGAGGCAAGCACCCATAAAATGATCAGCACGATATCATTTGCCGCATACCAGACTGCGTAATATGAGGAGCGCAGCATTGTAAGTGCCGCTGCCAGAAAACTGGTTATGATCGATATGGTGCTGAATATAATATTCGGGGTATCGAATACAACTAAAATATAATAAAATACTGCAGCTACGATCACGCCGGATATAATAAGCCCTATGATGTGCTTCCGGTTCAGCTTCTGGATCTTTACGACATTTCCGTTTCCGCCGGACGGATTTCTGAGCCATGTGATCGTAGACCAGATTGCCATAGGCATTGTCATGCCAAGGTACGTGATCATCTCACCCCAGTAATGGAACCGATAGGAAATGATCCCATAAAGGATACTGAATATCACCATCAGGATCTGCGCCCATACATTTCCTTTTGCTGCAAAGATCAGCGAAGTTACACCCACTAATGCAGCTACCAGAGTCAGCAGATCAAAATCTGTTGTCAGCAGGTTCGATATGCATACGATACAAATAGACCCTAACCAGATGATCCATTCCTTCTTTGTTAATTCTTTTATTGGATTGTTCATGTTTTCTTTCTCCTGTGCCGCTATTCTAATATATAATCACGATTTCCGCAAGAATCCGCATAAAAATACCCCATGACGATCCTCGTTTCTCAAAATTCTGAGTACCGATAATCTGTCATGAGGTATCTTCATTATGTATCAGCTTACAGCTTTGTTACATTTGCAGCCTGAGGTCCTTTTTCTCCCTCAATTACTTCGAACTCAACTTTGTCGCCTTCCTCCAATACTTTGAAACCAGACATATTTAAAGCTGAGAAATGTACAAAAATGTCATCACCATTCTCATCGCTGATAAATCCATATCCTTTTTTTGCATTAAACCATTTTACTGTACCTGTTTTCATTTGAATTTCCTCCTAAAACTTAATACCTGGAAAACTAAAGAGGCACAGAGCTTCTCGCTCTGTGCCTCTTTGCACTTCTCCTGTATTATATTGCTTGGATTATCTTTTTGCAAGTGTTTTTTATAAATTTCTTTTTCATTGACCAAATCTTACATCCGGCATATCCTTCTCGTGCTCGCCGATCATCTTCTCCATCCAAATCATATCGTACCATTCACCAAACTTATAGCCGCTGTTATGAAAACGCCCAACCAGCGTAAAGCCCATTTTTTTATGGAATCTGTAACTGTCATCCGTCAGATGTCCGCTCTCTGCTGCCGGACTTGCGATACAGGCATTCATGTTCAGGATTCCCATTTCCTTCAGTAGTTTTTCCAGATTCTCATATAGGGCTTTGCCAAGCCCCAACTGCCTGCAGTCTTTTCGGATATATATCGTTGTTTCCACTGACCAGTCATATGCCTTTCTGTCTTTGAAACCTGCTGCATATGCATAGCCTGCGATTTTCCCATCCACGACTGCCTTTATGTATGGATACTTTGCTGAGATCTGCTCGATCCTGTTCCTGAATTCATCTACAGACGGTACTTCATACTCAAATGATATTGCTGTTTCTTCTACATAGGGTGCATAGATTGCGAGAAGCTCCTCCGCATCCGCTGTACTTACTTTTTCTATCTTCATGTCTTCTCCTTATGCCTACAAAAAATGCTGAACCGCACAAGTACGATCCAGCATTTTTTATTATTTCTTAGTAGTCTTCTTTGAAACTGCCGCTTTTGTCTGTGCAGGCTTTGTCTTACTTACTGTTTCTTTTGTCTTTGTCGCAGCCGTCTTCTTCTCCGGCTCCTTTTTTACAACTTCCGTCGTCTCTACATCCTTCTTTTCCGTTGCAGTTTTCTTCGCAGCCGTTTTCTTCTCAGCCGCGCGTTTTGCTGCTGCCGCTTTCTTTTCTGCCTCTTTCTTCTTCAGAATATCCTCCGGTGTTACATCGGTGTAATCATATTCCAGAACAACAGTAGAAAGTGGTGGTACTGTTACACTGATCGAATAAGGCATACGTTCTGTTTTCTTATCAATCGCCTTGATCTTACCACTGTTTAATCTGCCTGCTCCGCCGAACTGCACGTCATCGGAATTCAGGACTTCTTTATATGTTGTGAAGCAAGGAGCTCCAACTTCATAATTATCATATTCAACCGGCACGAAATTGCAGATAAATAACAACTGCTTATTCGGTGTAGAACCTCGACGGATAAATGAAACCACACCCTTATCCGGATGATCACAGTCAATCCACTCAAAGCCCATCACATCGCTGTCATTTGCATATAACGCATCATTTGCATTGTACAGATTATTTAACGCTTTTACCCAACGCTGTACACCCTGATTCAACGGATTGTCAAGGACAAACCAGTCAAGACTTCTTGCCTCGCTCCACTCTCGTGGCTGTGCAAATTCCTGACCCATGAATAACAGCTTTTTGCCCGGATGGCCATACATATAACCATATGCCAGACGAAGATTTGCAAATTTCTGAGGTTCGCTTCCCGGCATCTTATTGATCATTGAACATTTCAGATGTACGACCTCATCATGTGAAATGACAAGAACATAATTCTCTGCATATGTATAGGATAAGCTGAAGGTCAGCTTGTTATGGTTAAAGCTTCTGAAATATGGATCCATCTTCATATACTCGAGGAAGTCATTCATCCATCCCATATTCCATTTGAACAGGAAGCCAAGTCCGTTCATGGATGCCGGAGCAGTCACACCGGCCCATGCAGTTGATTCCTCTGCGATCAGGAATGCTCCCGGATTCTTTTCTTCCATAATAGCATTGATATTCTGCAGCAGCTTAATTGCATCCAGGTTCTCATTGCCGCCATTTTCATTTGGAAGCCACTGTCCATCCTGCTTACCATAGTCCAGATATAACATGGATGCAACAGCATCTACCCGTAACGCATCGATATGGAACTTCTCTACCCAGAAAAGTGCATTTGCGATCAGGAAGTTTGCAACCTCTGCTCTGCCATAATCAAAAATATAAGTACCCCAATCCGGATGCTCGCCTCTTCTTGGATCCGGATGCTCATAGAGCGGCATACCATCAAATCTGCCAAGTCCGTGTGCATCCTTCGGGAAATGTGCAGGTACCCAGTCTAAGATGATACCGATTCCCTTACTATGTAAATAGTCAATAAAATACATGAAATCTTCCGGCGATCCGTATCTGGATGTCGGTGCATAATAATTCGTTACCTGATAGCCCCAGGAACCATCAAACGGATACTCTGCGATACCCATGATCTCCACATGTGTATAGCCCATATCCTTTACATAATCCGCAACCATCGGAGCTAACTCTCTATAACTGAAGAATCCGCTGTCATCGTCTTCAACTTTCTTTCTCCATGAACCGAGATGCATCTCATAGATGGTCATCGGCATCTTCATGCGATCTGTTCTGCTGTAGGTTTTTCTCTTATTTACCCATGCAGTATCCTTCCACTTGTAGGTCGTCAGATCTGCAACAACCGAACCATTGTCCGGACGCATCTGTGTCTGATTTCCGTATGGATCACTCTTATATAAGATCTCATCATAACGGGTCAGAATCTGGTATTTGTATACTGCCCCGGAAAGCACATTTGGAATAAACAGCTCATAGATTCCACCGTTTGGTCGAAGCTGCATCGGATGTAAATTACCATCCCACATATTGAAATCACCGACAACGCTGACTCTCCGCGCGTCCGGAGCCCATACCGCAAAATAAGTTCCTTTTACGCCATCGATCGTCATCGGATGTGCTCCAAATTTATTATAGATCTCGTAGTGCTTGCCCTCTGCAAATAAATAGGAATCAAAATCTGAAATCTGGCTGTCAAATGCATATGGATCTGCTGTCGTAACAGTCGTTCCATCCTCATAAGTTGTCACCAGATTGTATTTTGTTCCGCTAAATTCCTTCTTAGGGAAAAAGATCGCATAAAATCCCTCATCCGTTACCTTCTCCATCGTATGAACTTTTTTACCTGTTCTGGATGTAACCTTCACTTCCACCGCATGTGGACGATAGGCTGTGATGATCTGTCCTTCCCCATAATCATGAATACCAAGCAGATGCTTTGGTGCATTCAGTTTACCTGCGATCAGTTCATCATACAGTACCCAGTTGATCCAATCGTTGATTCTCTTGTTCATATAACCCTCCTGAATATATTAGAATTTGTGTGGCTGTGTCTTTCGCCAGCTTATCAGTCGTACTATGATCGTTATAACAAGTCCGGCAAGTATCACTCCTGTATAGATCAGGAACATCCGAAGTCCCAGATTATCCGGAATCAGCGAGATCAGTCTGTCATCCCCTGAGAAAAATACATCATACCTGCCTTTAAATACCATCTCACGAACGCCATAGAAAATGCCGCCTCCGGATACCGCAAGCAGGATCAGTGATACCATTCCGATCACACTTGCTGCAACGCCGCCCCATACGACACATTCATACATTCGTCTTTTCTTTACTGCCAGAAATCCTATAATAAGCAGGATTACCGACAGGAACATCATTCGTTTCGCCTCATCCTTCACCTTCTTCAACTGTCTAAGCTGCGTCAGGTTATAGTCACAAAGCTTCACATTTCCTTTATCAAAATCAACATTATTTCCGGTTTCCTTCAGTCCATCCGCAATGATGCTGTACTCCAGCCACGCCTCGAACTCCGTCAGAGCAGTTTCCGAACCATCTGCTCCATCTGTCTCAAATGTTCGTCCGGTCATCTCTGATGTGTACTCTGCCTCACTGATGTTCACTCCCTGAAATGAGATAAACACCGCAGACGACACGATCAGCATTACAACTGCGATCGCAAGGATCACCTGAAAAAATCTATATTTAAACATGATTCACTATCCTGATTTCTATTCTAAAATACAATTATCTATATCAAACTATACTTCTATCCATTCAAAACACACACAGATTATTTTACCATTTTAATTGACTTGTGTAAAGAAAACATCCTGCTTTCTTTTTCTTTCTTTTGTATCAATTATGTAGACAATCCACAAAAATCATTTTAAAATGCAGGTAATGAAAAATTGCCGGAACAGAAACTGCGAAGGAACGAACTTCTTATTGAAACAGTCTGTACGGATGAAAGGAGTACAACCGCATATGTTATTTGAACTGATAAAAGGTCACTTATTGTTAAGTATATATATCCTGATCAACCTGATCGTAATTTTCCTGTATGGCATCGACAAATGGAAAGCCATCCACCACAAATGGCGCATCCCGGAAGCCCACCTGATTCTTGCCGGTGTATTCGGAATCTTTGGTGCGGTTCTTGGTATGCTGTTATTCCGACATAAAATCAGGAAGCCCAAATTCTACATTGGGCTTCCTGCAATCTTCATTCTTGAACTTATGTGTGTGATCTTATACATAAAATGTCTTTAATTAATGGTGCATCAAAGTTCCGTACATCTCCGGTCTGCGGTCACGGAACACGCCCCATTCTCTACGCATCTGTGCGATCGCATCCAGATCAAATTCATGGACAAGCACAGATTCTGTCTCGCGGTCTGCCTCCTCCACGATCGTTCCGGTCTGATCTGCGATAAAGGAAGAACCGTAAAATGTCATCGAGGATTCATCGTCCGTCTCGGTTCCGATACGGTTCGATGCGATCACCGGCATGATATTTGCTGCTGCATGTCCCTGCATCGCATGCTGCCAATGTGGTTTCGAATCAATGTTTAATGTAGGCTCGCTTCCGATCGCAGTTGGGTAGAATAATAGCTCTGCACCAAGAAGTGCCATGCTTCTGGCAGCCTCCGGGAACCATTGATCCCAGCAGATGCCAACGCCGATATCTGCATATTTTGTCTTCCATACCTTAAATCCGGTATCTCCCGGTGTAAAATAAAACTTCTCCGCATATGGAAGTCCATCCGGGATATGGGTCTTACGATATGTTCCAAGAATCGTACCATCTGCATCAATGATCGCGATCGTGTTAAATGCTGTATTTCCCGCCTTTTCATAAAAGCTGATTGGCAGAACAACCTGAAGTTCTTTTGCAACCTCGGTAAATCGTTTTACTGCCGCATTTTCTGAAAGTGGCTTTGCCAGATCAAAATATTCGAATTTCTGCTTCTGACAGAAATACGGAGTTTCAAATAATTCCTGTAATAAGATAATATTTGCTCCTTCTGCTGCTGCCTTCCGAACCAGCTTCTCTGCCTTATCCAATACTTCTTCTTTATTCCAGCTACAGCTCATCTGTGTTGCTGCTACCTTTACCTTTCTCATACTTATATCCTCCTGTTATCAAAATACCTATATACTGTTATCAGAACATCTTATTTCTTTATCCTATATTTTCTGCCGTTGATTTCCGGCTTACCTTCTACTTACATCCGTCAAATCTATCATCTGTCGGTTGTCTGTTTTCAACAGCTTATATTCCACTCGCACCTGCCAGATTATTCAGTCTGTCATATATCGTCTGACCCTCAAATATATTCCATAGCACTTTGGTATCCGGTATCATCTCCGGATCGATCGTAAACAGATTCTGATCCAGCACGATAAGATTTGCGCATTTGCCTGCCTCGATAGAACCGGTTCGGTCTTCTGCCTGATAGACGTAAGCGGCTCCGTAAGTATATCCTTTTAAGACTATCGCCATATCAATGACTTCCCACGGATTCTGACCGGATAATCTTCCGTCAGCATCCTTTCTGGTCACAGCCGCATAGATTGTCTGAAATGGATCTAAGCCTACAACCGGATAATCCGTTCCAACTGCAAATGCTGCTCCGGTGTTTGTGATGCTTTTCATCGGCCATTCGTATCTGCATCGCTTCTTTCCAAGCCGCACGATCTTGTCATTATTGGACAGGATCAGATGATATGGCTGCATCGATGCTACGACATCCAGTTCCTTGAATCTTCTGATATCATCGGGATGAATATTCTCGATGTGCTCAATCGTATTTCTAAGATCCTTTCTTCCGGTTCTTTTTTCCGCTTCCTCGTACATATCAAGCGCCATGCGCACAGAACCATCTGCGATACAATGAAGTCTGACCTGTATGCCTGCCTCATTTGCCGCAGTGATCTCCTCCTGCATCTTCGCTCTCGGCCAGAGCGGAAGTTTCTCCCCACAGGTATCCGGGCGGTCTGTATATGGCTCTAAGAGCAGTCCGGTATAAGTCTCCGTCACCCCATCAATAAACCCTTTTAAACCAGTGATCTGAAAATGTCTTGAATCCAGTTTTTCCTTCATCTCAAAGAACTTTTCAAATGAGGTATAGCCAAATAACTTCGTGTAGACATATACATTTGCATACAGCCCTTCTTCATCATCCAGCTTTTTCAGCAATTCATATTTCTTATAAGTCTCTTCTGTATAATCTTCTGCAAACATCTCACTTAAGCCTGCAACTCCGTTCTCTGCAAGTACCTGTTTGAAATGTCTGTGTATTCCTGTCATTTCTTCATCCGTAAAATCCATGAACTTTTCCATGGCGGGCGCATAGGCTTCCGGTTCGATCAACATTCCGGTAAGCTCTCCATCCGGGTAAGTCTCGATCATGCCATTTGCAAGACTCGGATTCGGTCTGATCCCGGCTTCAGCAAGTGCTGCTGAATTCAGCCACATGCTGTGTGCATCCGCACATTCCAGATATACCGGAGTATCCGGAAAATATGCATCTAGACTTCGCTTGTCCGGCATACGATCCTCCGTCCAGTTCCCGATAAACCATCCAGTTCCGCGGATTCGCTTCTGTCCGGGATGCGCCTTTACATATGCCGCCATCTGCTCCACACATTCCTGTTCCGAATGGCAGGCATCCAACGTGTTGCATACATATTCACTTGCGGCTACCGCTCCGGTAAATATATGGGTATGTGCATCGATAAAGGACGGCATGACAAGCTTGTCACCCATATCATATATCGGAACATCCGCCGGAACGGCATTTGTCTCATCATATGGCAGGAGCTTCTTTATCCTGTCATCTTTGATCCAGACAGCAAGCGGCTTACAGCTATCCGCTCTGCCATCAAATACTGCCCGGCTCTTTATAATATATTCTGTCATATCACATACCCCCTTTTAACCTAAACTACAAATCCACAGATCAGGAAGCCAACGATCGACAACATAGCTGCGATCATAACATATGGAAGCTGTGATACCGCATGCTCCATGTTATCAATACCTGCACTGTTCGATGACAGAAGTGTTGCATCACAGTAGAAGCATGCATGGCTTCCAAATGCACCACCGGAGATAATTGCTGCCATGATCAGAACCGGATTTGCGGAGATCGCTGCGCCAAGCGGGAATACGATTGGTGCTACGACTGCACTCATGCCCCAGAAGGATCCGGTTGCAAAACAAAGCGCCGCAACAAGGATAAATGTGATCATCGGGAACAGCGAGCCTGTTAATAACGGCTGTGCCAGATCGATTATGTAATCTGTCATGTTAAGCTGCTCTGTTACCTTCTGCAATAAGAACGCAAGTACCAGTAAGGTAAGGGTTGGAAGCATATCCGCAAATCCCTTTACGATCACACCAAAGAACTCATTTGCAGCTATAATCTTTCTTGGAAGATACATCAGCATACAACATGCGATTGCAAGTACAACTGCCAGAAGAAGATCACCTGTGATAATGGCGATCGCTACAAGGACTGCCATCGGAATAACGAAATCCCAGATATTTCCGTCTTCTTCATAACCTGCACGGTTTTCATGATTGTACTTTCTGCTGGCATCACTGTAGACCTTTCCGGTCTCCTCTACACGCTTATATGCTTTCTTCATACCACCAAGCTTTGGCATGATTCCCATACAGAATAAAAATACGATCAATAATATAATGATTGGATAAAAACAGAATGGAATGGCACTTAAGTACGCTTTCATACCGGAGGTGAATCCGTATGCCTGCACACTCGGCTGATCAATAAACAGGCTTGCATAGAAAACTGCCCATGTTGAAAACGGAAGAAGTACACAAACCGGAGCACCTGTGGAGTCCAGCATGAACGCCAGTGTCTCTCTCGGTATCTTACGTTTATCATAAACACCCTTCATACAGGCACCGATCGATAAAACGTTCAGATAATCATCTACAAAGATCAATATACCAAGTATAAATGTGGTAAGTAATGTCTTTCGCTCTGAATTACATAATTTGGAAACCAGCTTAGAAAAACCATAATTTCCCTTTGCTGTCTGAAGTAAGGCGATCAGGCTGCCGAACAATCCGCATACTACAACGATCCAGACATTTTCCGAAATCGTCTCCTGAAGCATCGTACACCATTGTGTCAGAAATGAACCTTTAAATAAAACTGCCGCGCCGACCAGAGAACCCCCGATCATAAATTCTTCGCAGCGATGTGTCAGTATCGAACCGACAATTACGATCAGCACTATTAACAGTGCCACTAAGCCATGTGTCATAACCATTCTTCCTTTCTGTCTTGTATTTTTTCTATAAAACGAAAAGGCGTATCCGCAATGCCGTATGGCATTGCAGATACGCCTTCGTATCAACTGCTTTTAGTTTACGATTTCATTTACTTATTTACAATTATTATATATGATAAGCTTCTACTTAATTTTAATTACACCTAATTCTTATTAATCACTGATAAACTTCTCACGTACCAGTTCTGCCAGATACTTTGCAGTATTTTCCACACCAAGCAGACTGCTGTTGATCAGGATATCACAATGGTTGATGTCCCCCGGTTTATATCCGGCATAATTCATGTGGTAGGAATCACGCGCCTCATCAACTGCTACGATCATCTTACGGGCTTCATCGATTTCCAGTCCCATCGAATTCACACAATTTTCAACACGATCCGGATACGGAGCATAGATGAATATATTCATCACATTGTCCATCTCACTTAAGATAAAGTCAGAGCATCGTCCAACGATCACGCATGAGCTTTTCTCTGCAAGAAACCTTATGATATTCTGCTGTGCATCGAAAATATCATCCTGTGTACTGTTCGTGCCGCCACCAAGCGGAAGTACCATTCTGGAAAACGGATTCTTGAAGATCTTCTTTGCACTTTCTTCTTCTTCGTCTACAACAGAAGCGGGAAGCTTCAACTGCTTGGCTGCCTGATCTACGATATCTCTGTCGTAATACTCTATTCCCAGTTGTTCCGCCATCAGTTTTGCGATTGGTCTTCCAAGACTTCCGAACTGTCTCGTAATTGTTATAACATATTTTTTATCCTTCATCCGCAACGCTTCCTTTCTCTGATCTCTTTTTCGTTTTATAGCTTATCTCAATTTCCTACTGTTTTTCAATTATTAATTTGAGGTAAATGCTAATTATTTTCGGTAGTATGTACTTGAAAACAAGTATTTTGCAATATATAATTGTATTTATATAACTTTCGACCGGATGGCATGCTACGCAAATGAAGCAGTCTTGGCATCTGCCTGAAAATCAACATCATTTCACGCGAAGGAGACCCACAATGGAAAAGAACAACTTTCTGATCTATAACGATATCGTATATACGCTGTACCAATGTAAATCCTATGAAGCACTGAGAGATGAATTTCTCCCAAGGCTTCGCCTGCTGATCCCATTTACTTATGCGAGCATTATCTCCGTCAATCCGGAAAACCGAACTGAGATCGTACCGACTCCGGTCTGCTTTCCTGATTATTTCTATGAAGCAGAACTGCTCTACATCGATCATATGAGTGAGGATCATCTGCTCTGGATCAACAATGTACGGGAATCCCAGCTTGTACGAGAAAGCGATCTGGTAAATGATGATGTCCGTCTGAACTCTTCTCTCTATCAGCACTGTTATCAGAAATTCCATGTCTACGATTCCTTACAGTACAGCATGATCTGCAGTGGAGAATTCTCCGGTATCCTGACGCTGTTTCGGACCAAGATCGATGGGGATTTTACAGATGATGATATGTTCTTCTTCCGTTCTCTTGGCAAGCATATCAACGTAACCTATGAACAGATCCTATATCCGGAAAAAGAGAAAGGCCATACCGCTCTTGCAAACCGTATCCCGGCACTTGCAAAAGGCTATGACCTTACTCCACGAGAGACAGAGATCCTGTCTCTGATCTTTTCATTTGCAAATAACGATGAGATTGCAGCCACTCTCGGGATCAGTGAGAACACGATCCAGAAGCACTTACAGAATATCTTCCGAAAGACCGGAACCTCATCAAAATGGGATCTACTCCGTCTTTCCTGATTCTTCCGGATAAACTAAGCCCCAGTTCTTTCGAAGGTCTGTCATAATGTTCATGACATCTCCGGTAAAAGGCATCTGCATCCGGCTTACATCTCCGGACTGTACCGCTTCTTCCATATCCCGCATCTCATATTCAAGCGCACGCTTTGTTTCACCGGCTTCTACCGGTGTAACTGCTCCGCTTGCAGCATCTACGATAATCGCTTTATCAGCTCTTGGATATTCCATGATCTCGATATACCCTTTTTCGCAACTGATCATTGCACGTTTCGGCTGCTTTGAATGCATGGACAGCGTAATAGCTGCCATCTGCTGTTCTTTATTCATCAGGATGATGCTTGCCTGCTCATCCGTCCCTGTCGGTGCGAACCGCACCTGACTCATCACCTGATCCGGTGTCTCTGCCATAAAGCTGCGCATCAGACTGAGTGCATATACTCCGATATCAAGCAATGCACCACCGGCAAGATTGATGTTAAAGAAACGATTATTCATATCATATTCTTTATAGCTTCCAAAGTTCAACTGTATCATCTGAACTTTTCCGAGTTCACCGGATGATACGATCTCCCATAATTTCTTATATAATGGCATATGCCAGATCGTCATGGCTTCCGCCAGTATCACATGATGCTCCTCTGCGATCTGCAATGCCTCATTTAATTCATCAATGTTCAGCGTGATCGACTTCTCACACAATACATGCTTGCCATTTGCAAGTGCCAGTCTCAGGAATTCAATGTGGGTATTATGCGGCGTTGTAATATAGATAATGTCGATCTCCGGATCTGTAAACATCTCATGAAAATCATCATATACCTTTGTTACATGATATTTCTCCGCAAATGCAACTGCCTTCTCATGGGTACGGTTTCCTACCGCATATAAGGATTTACCCATCTGTTCCAGTGCCTGTGCCATTTCATTTGCAATTACACCTGTACCAAGTACTGCCCATCTTAATTCTTTTGCCATTTCTTCTTCCTCCTGTGCAAAAAAATGTATGATTCCCTGTATGTACCCGTATCCCCTGTGTTCTAGTTCTCTGCTACGATCTTACCGTTGCAGATCGTATAATGAAGCTTTCCCGGAAGTGTCCAGCCAAGAAACGGTGAATTCGAGGCTTTGGAATGGAAATGTTCAACGATCCATTCTTCATTTTCTCCAAATATCACAATATCGGCCGGTGCTCCTGCCTGGATGCTGCCCGGTGTCATCCGGTAGAACTCCATCGGGTTCTTACTCATCAGCTCCATAAGCTTCATAAGTGTGATGTAGCCCGGCTGTACCAGTGAACGGATTCCCAGTGCCAGTGATGTCTCAAGGCCTGTGATCCCACTCGGTGCCTGTGCCATCGGACGTGCCTTTTCTTCTGCACTGTGCGGTGCATGATCGGTTACGATCATATCGATCGTGCCGTCCTGAATACCTTCAATAATCTTCAACCGGTCTGCTTCTTCTCTGACCGGTGGGTTCATTCTTGCCATTGTTCCATAGGTCAGAACCGCATCCTCTGTCAGTGTAAAATGATGTGGTGTTGCTTCTGCATGAACATCCGCACCAAGCTTCTTTGCAAGTCTTACTAACTCAACGGAATTTCCGGAACTGATATGCTGGATACAGACAGATGCCCCTGTATGAAGGGCAAGGATACAGTCTCTTGCGACCATGACATCCTCTGCTGTTCTGGAAGCCCCACCATAGCCAAGCTGCTCGGATACCGTTCCCATATTCACACCTGCACCTTTTACAAATGCAGGATCTTCTTCATGCAGACTGATTGGCAGATCAAGCTCTTTCGCACGGAGCATTGCCTCCGTTAAGACTTCTTCATCCATGATCGGGATACCATCATCTGTAAATCCGGCAGCACCATGTTCTGCCAGCAGTTCCATATCCACAAGTTCTTTTCCCTTCAGATCCTTAGTAACGGTCGCCGTCTGGATCACATGGATCCCGGTCGTTTCCCCTTTTCTCTGAATATACTCAAGTGTCTCTACATTATCAACTGCCGGCTTCGTATTTGCCATACAGATAACCGTCGTAAATCCGCCATAAGCGGCAGCCTCTGCTCCGGTCTCGATGTCCTCTTTATAAGTAAAGCCCGGATCTCTGAAATGTACATGTGTATCGACCAGCCCCGGTGCAACCACCAGTCCTTCCGCATCGATCACGCGAACATTATCTGCACCATACTTTTCTCTGCATACTTCCGGATCTATCTGCTGTTCCACTTCTGCGATCACCGCACCATCGACCAACACATCAAGCTTCCGATCTGTATTTGTCACAGGATCCACAACCCTGCCGTTCTTTATTAATAACATGCAATATCCTCCTGATATATACTATCCGCAGGCATGTGCCTGCACTGCCAGTTTACCACAGACCCACTTTTTCTGACAACTGCCAGTTGTATAGGTATGAATATATCATTGTGCAAAAATATACTCGTTTTTCTATTTGAAACACATGCCCTATTCGCAACTGCTCTGTGCAAACTCGCTCTTCGAGCTCAAACATGCACCCGCAGTTGCTGGCAATGTGTTTTAAATAACGAAAAAGCAAGTAATAATTTTCTGCACAATGATATATTCATATCGTAATAACTGGCAGTTATCTCATGCGTTTCAAATAACGACAAACTGAGCAATTGTTTTTTTGAACAGTGATATAGCATACAGTTGGAACTGATGGCTGTAATTTTCTTCTGCCAGTATGCATCATACAACTGTAAATGGTAATTTCTGATTCTTCTAAATAATGACTGAGTCTATTGAATTTCCAAAGTAGCATTATATATTTTAAGTAAAATACATATATATTTCCAGCAAGTTATATAACTTATAGCTATAGCGAAAAATTGTTTCCTTCTGCTACAGCTACAGGATATATGCAACTGCTATGAAAACAATTGCTCTATTTTTCGTCATGCGAAACACATTGCCAGCGTCTGTGGGTGCATGTCTGAGCTCGAAGAGCGAGTTTGCACAGAACAGACGCGAATCAGGCATGTGTTTCGAATAGAAAAATGAGCATGTTTTCTGTAGTGCATATATCTTGCAGCTGTAACTGATAGAGACAATTTCTCACCCTTCCCCCTACTCGCGGTTTTTCAGAACCTCAGCAGGCACCATCTTGCGGATTCTGCGGATCAGCAGGTGGTTGATGATGAAGTACAGGATCAGGATACCTGCGAAGATGGCAAGGTACATCCAGAATGGGAAGGACTTGTCGATACCACAGGCAATATTCGGAACAAACGCAGGCTCATAAGCCACATCCATAATCCATTTGGTCAGTGGAATCGAGATCAATGCTCCTATCGTTATGATATAGAAGTTACCATCCAGATACATCTTCTTCACTTCCTTATTCCGGTATCCGAAGATCTTAATCAACGCAATGTTGAAAGAAGACCGATCTATCATAACCTTCATCATCAGATACATAACAACAATGAAGATCAGAACAGATACTCCTCCGATCGTAAGGATCATTCCCTGCATTATATCCGAGAAGATACCGGCAGCCTTCTTCACATCAGTCTTTGTCGTTGTTGCATATAATCTTCCGGTCTCGATATCGAGTGCATGGTCGGAAAATACAACATTGAAATAATCCTCCGGTTCGTCGAATAACTCAAGCGCCTTGTCATATGGCATAAACACTATAAAGGATGGAGCATACTGCGCAACAGATGCGATCTCAAATGCATAGATCTTATCTGCTTCATCATCCTTTAGTGTCAGGGTATCACCAACACCCAGACCATATTTGTAAGCGATCGAAGAACTGATCGCAACCTTACTGGATGAATCTGACAGATCCACATCAAAGAACGGATTATTCTCTGTCAGTCCCATAACTGTTATGTCAAAGTTGTAACCGTAAATTTTCTTTTTCAGGGTCTTTGCATATGCCTCATATCCACCTTCCGGGACTTCCTCTGTCGGATATTTGTAGGTATACATATACTCATACTTTGTATCATTTACATAATCACGATTTACGTTCGCACAGTAAGTATATATCTCCAGTGACATCATCGCCAGCAGAAGACTTACAAACATTCCAAATACTACCGTAAATCCGGTACGGCTCTCACGAAGCATCTGGCGGATCTTGAACAGATTCATGAAGCTCATATTTCCAAGCTTTATATCCTTGCCCTTACCAACCTTCTGCTCATTCCTGATCATTGTAAGAACCGGCTTCGACAGTCTCTTTCGGATAACCAGTGAATTAACGATTATAGAAATAACCGGCGGAACCACGATTCCATAAATGAACAGATATGGCATATAGATAACATCCAGATCCGGAAGAGAATAATAGTTGTAACAGTCCTGCATCTGGATCGGTACACCAAGACTTGAATATCCAAGCAGCGTTCCGATCAGACCGGAAACAAATGTGATCACAGTCGGAAGTGTTACATAATGTGCCATCAGATTCTTTCTCTTTACCCCAAGTGCATATAACGCACCGATAACGGCACTTTCCTGATCGATCGAATGTACAACGAACACTGATAATACATAAGAGATCAGGATCAACAGGATCGCACCTGCGATCGTACCAACGCTCCGGTATAATTCCTGATCACCGGAAGCCGCCTGAATTCTCGCATTATCCCCTGCCTTTACAAAAGTCATAAGGTTCTGTGCATCCTCTGAGAAGATGTCATCGATCATATCATCCGTTTCATCCTTTAACTCCTGAATACCATCCAAAAGCTCATCTGAACCATCTTCAGCCTCTTTTGTTCCGTCTGTATATTCTATAATTCCATCATCAAATGATTTAAGCTCCTTTAACTGGGACAACAGATCTTTATAAGAGAAACGAAGGATCGCATTGTCTGCACCATTGATCTCAGACTGCAGGACAGCTTCAAAATTATCCTTTGTCAGTTCTTCTACACCATAATTCTTTAAGGTCTTATTTGCCTCTTTCAGATAGGACTCAAGGATCTCTCCCGATGCATCTGTTAATTCTGAATTATGATCGGTCAACTCGGCAAGTCCGTCCTTTAACTCTCTTGCTCCATCTAACAGCTCCTGAATACCATCGGTCAGATCGTCCTTCTGTCCCATAGTACGATCCCAGTATTCCTGAAAAAACGGATCTTCTACATCTCCGGATGTAAATTCCAGCTCCTCCAGGCGGTCTTTTAATTCATCATCCGTCATAGCACCATTTAACCGGTATGCATAATAATATTCCTCTGACTTTATACTTTTTTCTTCCGCACGAAGTGTATCGTATACATCAGCTGCAACAAATCCCGTACCAAAATGCAGGCAGTCGCATCCGGTATCTCCCAGAGATTTTAATACGTTATCATAATCCGGTGTTGTACCGATTCCGGTAACGGTAAATTCCCGTCCGCCAAATGTAATCACATCACCTAATGATATATCATTCTTCTCTGCAAACTGGCGTTCTACCACCAGCTCATTTTTCTTTTCTGCAAGTGTACCTTTTACCAGATTGATCTTATTGATCTCATCTCTGTTTGCAAAGATACGGAGCGTATGATCTTCGTCGATCTCATAGTCCATATAGAACTGTGGCTCGATCGACACACCATCGGCTTCCAGATCTTCCATTTCCTCATCCTTCATCGGTACGAACAATGAAAAATCTCCATCCTCAACACACTGTCTGCTGTCAGCATTCTCACTTCCGCGAATGATCGTCTCTGCTGCGCCGACCAGACTGACTACCAGATACATGGCAAGTATGATCAGAAGGGACAATGCCAGATATCTTGGAAGGTTGCTTTTGAAATCTCTCCAAATCCTTTTTCTCAATACTTTCTGCATATTACAAATCCTCCAATTCTGCTGCCGGTACCTTTGTCTCATTGTAATAATCTTTCCTAATCTGACCATCCTTTACGATCACGACCTGATCGACCATATTCTTAATGGAATTATTATGCGTTACAATCAACATTGTCGTTCCATAGGTCGCATTAATCTTCTCCAGAAGGATCAGGATATCCCTTGATGTCTTGGAATCGAGTGCTCCGGTCGGTTCATCACATAAGAGCAGCTTCGGATTTTTGATCAGTGCTCTTGCGATCGCACATCTCTGCTGCTGACCACCGGACAACTGTGCCGGAAACTTATTCTGATGCTCTGTCAGTCCCAGTATCTCAAGCAACTCATCCATATTAAGCGGCTGATCTGTCAGATATTCACAGACCTGTATATTTTCCCGCACGGTAAGGTTTGGTACCAGATTATAGAACTGGAAGATAAATCCCAGATAATCTCTCCTGTAATCGGATAATTCATCTGCTTTCATACCTGCAATCTCGGTTCCATCCACCTTGATCGAACCGGATTCGATCGTATCCAGACCACCGATACAGTTCAATAACGTAGACTTACCGGAACCACTGGTTCCCTGAATGACACACATATCGCCCTGCTTTACCTGAAGGGATACTCCCTTTAAAACCTGTATGTAGCTTCCACCTTCTCCATAACTTTTTTTTACATCTGATACCTCTAAATACATACTCGCTTCCTCCTGTTATTTTTTTCGCTTACATAACACCGTTATGTTGTTATCATTTTTTAGCTATGCAAAATAAAATTTCACATAGCTTTTTGTTATCTATTCATCTCTCTGAAACAGTGCATACCATCCGGCAAGCAGATATTTCAATATGTCTCCCAGATGGGCAACTGCTTTTTCTTCATCGGGTTCATGTGTCAGCAAATGGACAAATGCATCGATCTGCATATGTGCCATCCAATGTATCGTATAATCATCCGGTGCAGAAACCCCGCATACCTTTGCCTGTGCGTCTGCCAGCATCCGGTAATTCTTCTCTGTAAATGCCACAAATTCATCAATACATCCTGCAAGACTTGATCCCTGACTCTTTGTCAGCAAAAGCTGTACCCGGTCATAGTTCTGATACAGTTCATGAATGATCCGTCGGGATGCATAGACATCATCGCTGAAATCATCCTGCCCCTCCTGAAGCTCGCCTTTTACCTCCTGCAACTCCTGCTGCATATGCGCTTCCATCATCGTACGGATACTTCCAAGCACCGGTGCCACCAGTGAAGCAAATATATCATCTTTATCTTTAAAGAAGAAATATAATGCACCGGTCGTCACGCCTGCATTCTTACAGATATTACGAAGGGATGCGCCCTGATAGCCCTTCTCCATAAATTCATGCTCTGCACTTGCAAGCAGCTTCTCTTTTGTCTCCCGATCGTCCTTCATCTCATCTCACCACCAGTTCTATTCCATTTCAACATATGAACAGTCATTCACATAACATCGTTATGTTACATCTAAACTGTATATATGTCAACCCCTTTTTTATATAATAGCCGCTGTATTTCCGGCTAAACATTAAATCTGCCTGACGCCTTTCCATGCTGCAATAGGCATTTCCGGTTCATATAACATAATTGCCGTTGCTTCCGTATAATAAAACCTCTACATGACGACATTCACGCAGTTTTTCGTTATGCGAAACACATTGCCAACACCTGCGGGTGCTTGTTTGAGCTCGAAGAGCGAGTTAGCACGGAGCAGGTGTGAATCAGGCATGTGTTTCAAATAGAAAAACAAGTGCGTCTCATGCGGAGATTTTATTATACGGAAGCAACCGGCATATTCAACATATAAAAGCGGAAATGCACTTAACACAATATAAAAAGGGCTCCGGCATATATTCAAGGATTGATTCATTGAAAAACATGCGAAACCGGAGCCCATATGTCAAACTATATTCTTTTTTCCTATTACCGGATTCCAATATTGGATTCCGATTCTACTATAAAATATTATCCTACGGATTACTTGCTGATTGAATCGGTCTTGATGATAAACTTAACACTACCCTTCATATCATCTGAGATTCCACCGAAGGATTCATAAGCTTCACCGGCCTTGATTACCTTATCACACTTCTCTGACAGAGAATCCAGATCATTTTCTGCATCATTTACTGCATCAACGATCTTATCTGTACCATCTGATAACTGCTTGCTGCCATCCTTTAAATCGCCACTTGCATCTGTAAGCTTTGTTGCGCCATCCTTTAATGTGCCTACTCCTTCTTTCAGAGTATTTGCACCCTTGGACAAGCTTCCTGCACCACCGTTTAACTTAACCATACCAGTATACAGGTCTTTTGTTCCTGAATATACTTTCTGTAATCCTGAATTAAGTGCGGATGCTCCTGTTGCAAGCTGTCCAACGCTGGTCTTTAATGTTGTAAGCTGTGAACTGAATGAGCTTAACTTACTAAGTACCAGATTTGCACCATAAGAGATACCATCCTGATATGCTGTCGCATAACCTGACTTATAACCTTCTACATAAGCTGTACCATATGCTGACTGATAAGCTGTACCATATGCGCTACCGTAGCCGGTTGTGAATGCATTTGTATAAGCTGTGCCGTATGCTGTACTATAACCTGACTTATAAGCTGTGCCATAAGCTGTACCGTAACCTGACTTATAAGCTGCTCCGTATACATCACCATATGCAGTTGCAAATGCTCCCTGTAATGCAGCAAGTGTTGCATCATCCGGCTGAGAACCTGTCATCTGTGCATATGCAGATACAAATTCCTGGAAATAGGTTGCAAACTGACCGGATGCTTCGGATGCCACTGTTGATGTTGAAGGAGCTGCTGCCTGTGCTTCAGCTGCCACTGTAGAAGCAGATGGTGCTGCTGCCTGCGCCTCTTTTATAACCGCATCCTTAGATGGTGCTGCTGCCTGACCATTCTTCTGTGCCTCGGCAGTAACTGCATCCTTGTCAACGCTTGCTGCTATCTTATCTTTGTTTGCTGTCAGGTTATTTGTGATATTATTTGTGATCGTTGTCTTGATCGCTGATTTCTCTTTGTCACTTAATTCTGTCTTCGTTGGAAGGCTGATTCCTTTTACTGCCTTATTTAACTTTGCCAGTCCGTCACTGATCTGCTTTGATCCTGATAAGACACCATTATCACCTTCAAATGCTGCCTTTAATGTACCTGCACCGGTTGTAGCTGAGTCAACGCCCTGAGCCAATGTAAGAGATCCCTTGTAAAGATCATCTGCACCGGTCTTTACCTGTGAGATACCATCTGACATAGAAGACACACCATCTGTGTAGTCCTTGATTCCTGATACCAGAGAATTCATACCTTCACTGTATGTGTCGATCAGTTCGTTGATATCAGATTCAGCATCCTTCAGATCCTTGTTATCGCTGTCCTTGGATAAGAATCCGGTAGAAGCAACCGTCATTGTCATATCCAGAGAGAAATCTGTACAGTCTGCTGTAACCTCAAAGTAATCCGGAATCTCAACATCTAACTTCTGCAGATCCAGGCTGTCCTGAAGACCGGGCATACCCATACCAACAACGATGCTGTTATTGCCATCATTTACAACCTGACCATTCTCAACCTTGATATTTGAGAATTTGTCATTTGATAAGATCATACCGGTTGCCATCAGGAAAGGAGTATATACCTCTCCGCTCTTTGAATTATTTACATATTCAAATCTCATTTTTACCTTGCCGCTCTTGCCTGCCAACTGATCCGGTGTAATCTCCTGATCATCCAGATAATAAGTAACCTTTACTTCTACAGGAACCTGCTCCTCTGACTTACCCTGATAATAAATGGAATTGCCATCAGCCTTCCACACCAGCTCGCCATTCTCTTCTGTATAGGTTTCATCACCTTTTACATTTTCAATGTCTGTCAGGTTACTGCTATCCTTAATGGTTGCCTCACCATCTGTGTTCTTTAACCACTCACTGACGATAACATCCTGCTTATTACCTGCTGCATCAGCAATAACGTAAACGGTTTCATCTTTATCACTGTCTGTATTCTCGGAAAGTCCGATAGAATTCTCAAGTACATCTGATAATTCTTCATCACTCTTGCTCATGATCTCCGGGTTCTCTAATGTCTGTACATCTCCTGTTGCTGCACTGCCACAACCTGTAACGGATAACATCATTGCACCACTCAGAGCAATCGCCATAAATCTTTTTCTTGCTTTCATATTTTTATAACTCATACTAATTACCTCCTAATTTACTACTGCCGATCAGCAGGACCATTGGAATCATTATTTACATCTATATATTTATCATCATCACTGTAACTGTCATCAAAATCATAGTTATCAAAGTTTCCGGATTTCTTCTTTGCAAATGGTCTGTCTTCATTCAGAAAATCATCATCATCTGCTGTTTTCTGTTCCGAAACCGGATCAACATTTCCCGCTCCGGCATAAGCTGCTTTCTGTTTGCCGGTAATACCCTTGAATCCGATTGTTGTATGGATGATCAGCTTATCGAATAACATCAACGCTGCAGGGAGCAGGAAGATAACGACAAACATACTGATGATAGCACCTCTTGCCATCAACGTACATAAAGAACTGATCATATCGATCTCGGAGTAACAGCCAACACCGAAGGTTGCGGCAAAGAAGCTTAATGCACTTACGATAATGGAAGTCATAGATGTCTGAAGTGCAACTGTAACGGCTTCTTTCTTAGCAAGGCCATTGCTTCTCTCTCTCTTATATCTTGTTGTCATCAGGATCGCATAGTCAACGGTAGAACCAAGCTGGATCGTACCGATAACGATGGATGCGATGAACGGTAATGTTGTATTTGTAAATGCCGGAATACCCATATTGATAAAGATTGCAAATTCGATCACACATACCAGAATGATCGGAAGTGATACGGATTTGAATACGAATAAGATGATCAGCAGGATAACACCGATGGATACGGTACTTACTGTGTTAAAATCCTTATCTGTGATCTCGATCAGATCCTTTGTACAAGGAGCTTCACCGATCAACATACCCTTACTGTCATATTTGTGAAGGATCGTATTGATCTCATCACACTGTGTATTTACTTCATCACTTGCTACTTTGTATTCTGACATGACTAACATCAGCTTCCATTCGCCATTGTCAAGCTTGGATTTCAGATCCTGCGGGATCATACTCTGTGGAATCATAGGACCAACTACAGATTCCAGACCAAGTACAGTCTTAACACCCTTGACATTCTTAATTTCGGAAATAACGTTATTAATACTCTTTTCATCCAGCGTACTGTCAAGCAGGATCATATGTGTAGAGTTCATATTGAATTCTTCTTCCAGCTTCTCGTTTGCCTGAATACTTGGAAGATCTTCCGGTAATGAGCTGTCGAGGTTATAGTAAACATCTGTATGTGTATAACCATATAACGCAGGAACCAGAAGAATCAGGAATAAGATATGGAAGATCCAGTACTTATTCACGATAAATTTACTAAGCTTATCAAACTTAGGAAGTAAAGATCTGTGACAGGTCTTCTCAATCGGCTTATCAAAGATCAGAATCATGGATGGAAGTACGGTTACACAACAGATAACACCGATAACAACGCCCTTTGCCATAACGATACCAAGATCAAGACCTAAGGTAAATGTCATGAAGCAGAGCGCAACGAATCCGGCTACTGTTGTGATCGAACTACCGATAACGGATGAGAATGTAGAAACAATCGCATCTGCCATAGCTTCTTTATTCTCTTTGCCATTTACTTTTTTCTCTTCCTGATAACTGTGCCACAGGAAGATCGAGTAGTCCATCGTTACACCTAACTGCAGGACTGCGGTAAGCGCCTGTGTTATGTAGGAGATCTCTCCTTTAAATACGTTTGTTCCTAAGTTATATACGATCGCCATACCGATACTTAATAAGAAAAAGATCGGTACGAGGAAGGAATCCATAGTCAGTGATAATACGATCAGCGATAAGATAACTGCTATGGTTACATAGATTGGAACCTCTTTATCACACAGATCCTTGGTATCCGTAACAACGGCTGACATTCCGCTGATAAAACACTGCTTACTTGCAAGCTTTCTGATCTGAGTGATCGCTTCCATTGTCTCATCGGAAGACATTGTTGTTTTAAAGATAATAGCCATCATCGTACAATCATCATTACGATATGCCTCTCTGATATCTTTCGGTAAAATCTCATCCGGAATTGAAATATCCATAATCGAGTCATACCAGATTACAGAATCAACATTGTCTACCTGTTCCATTTTTTCTTTCAACTTGACGACATCTTTATCGTCCATCCCTTCTACCAGGCACAGGGAGAAAGCACCCGTTCCGAAATCATCCGCCAGAATGTCCTGACCTTTCATGGTTTCGATATCCTTTGGTAAATATGAAAGTACATCATAGTTTACTCTGGTTTTCAAGAAACCAATCGCTGCCGGGATCAAAAGCAGGATACTGATAATTAAGATCGGTACACGAAGCTTTACGATCGCCTTTCCAAATTTGTTCATAGAATCAATCCTTTCGTTAATACAAAAAATGAACGGAAACCTTTTTCTTGTTTCCGTTCATAGAATATGATTATTTTGTTTGTTTGTAATTATACAAGATTTTAGGGTTGACAATTTTTTTGACATTTATCCGGAAATGTCAAAACGCAATCTAAAATAAGTATAAAAAAAGCCTGAACACCTGATAAATTCTATCATTTTCTATACTGTCTATCTGTTCACCAAGGTCTGTCCGGCTTCTGTTACTGTCTGTCATGATCGGATATATAGACTGCCTGCTTACACTTCTCAAGCATCTCCCTCATATAATCAGCCAGCTTCTCCGGTGCCATCTTCATGCCACCCTTTGCCCATTCAACAATGATCCCACAGATCCCATATGCGAAGAACCGGGCAAATATACCACGTTCCTCGTTTTTCAGATGAGATTTCTCGTCTAACTTATCAATTGCATCTTCAAAGGTCTGTTCTGCAACCTCAAGCATATACTGGATAATATAATCCTCTGCATGTTTGATCGTGTTAATATAGAACTTTTTCTCCTCCTGCATCTGTGTGAGGATCGCGCCTAATTTCTCATCCCAGTTCTCTAAGGATATGCCCTCCATATTAGGAGCAAATAATTCATTAAAATAGATCCAGACCAGCAGTTCGTATTTATCCTGAAAATGATAGTAAAATGTCTGTCTCTTGATTCCACATCGGTCTGCGATATCACTGATCGATATTTTGTCATATGGTTTCTCTTTGGTCAGTTCTTTTGCACTTAATGCAATCGCTTTCTTTGTAAGATTTGATTCCGGCATGTTCGTATAACTCTTTCTATATAATAATATCCCCATATATCCAAAATGCAGATTTTCTTCCGCACCTGAAACATATGGAGATAGTATAGCACATCTATTATAACTCGGGCAACATGTCTTTCATGCTGTTCAATCCGATCATCAAGGTTGATGTATTGTGAAGAAGTGCAGATGTTGTCGGTGCGATCACACCCGCAACTCCAAGCACGATCAAGCCGGTATTAAATCCTACGATAAAACGATAATTTCTGTGAATCCGCTTCATCAGAAGATTTGCAAGTGTCTTCAATGTCACGATCTCATCCAGACTGTCCGCATCGATCGTAATATCTGCGACCTCTCTGGCAATCTCCGCACCGTCACTGATCGCGATACCTGCATCTGCTGCTGAAAGTGCGGGTGAATCATTGATACCATCGCCGATCATGATAACCTTTCTGCCTGCTGCCTTCTCTCGATCTACAAATGCAGCCTTATCCTCTGGCAGTACCTCTGAATAATATTCATCGACACCGACATGTTCTGCGATCGCCTTTGCAGTCCGTTCACAATCACCGGTCATCATAACGACCTTGGAGATTCCAACCGCCTTTAATCGTTCTACGATATCTGCAGATTCTTCCCTTAACGGATCCTCGATCAGGATTGCTGCCGCAAGCTCGTTATCGATCGCCAGATAGAGGTGGGAATATTCCACCGGAAGATTCTCAAATACTTCTTCCATTCCCGCCGGTATCGTACATTTCTCATCCTCGAATACAAAATGATAACTGCCGATGATCGCCTTGGAATCACCGATCATTGTCGAGATTCCATGAGCTACGATATATTTTACTTCCGAATGCATCTCTTCATGATCCAGACTCTTTTGCTTTGCTGCATCCACTACTGCTTTTGCTATAGAATGTGGAAAATGCTCTTCCAGACAGGCAGCGATACGAAGCAATTCGTCTTCACTTGTTCCGTTAAAGGATACTACTCCCGCAACTGTAGGCTGTGCCTTTGTCAGCGTTCCGGTCTTATCAAATACGATCGTATCCGCTTCTGCTACCGCTTCCAGATACTTTCCGCCTTTAACTGTAATCTTACGGCTTCCTGCCTCACGGATTGCCGATAATACCGATACAGGCATAGCAAGCTTCAATGCACAGGAATAATCAACCATCAGGATCGCAAGTGCTTTTGTTACATTTCTTGTAAGCAGATAGGTAAGTATCGTACCACCTAAGCTGTACGGCACCAAACGATCTGCCAGATGCTCTGCCTTGCCTTCCAAATTGGATTTCAACTTTTCAGACTCATCGATCATCTGCGCAATCTTCTCATACCGGCTGGAACCGGATACCTCTTTTACTTCTATTATGAGAGAGCCTTCTTCTACCACTGTTCCGGCATATACCACGTTTCCTGCCGTACGTCTGACGGATACGGATTCTCCGGTAAGCGATGCCTGATTTACCATTGCTTCACCATCACAGACAGTTCCGTCAAACGGAATGATCGTTCCGACATTGACAACGACATGATCTCCTTTCGCGATCGTATCAGAATCAACCAATATCTCGTTATCCTCTGTCTTTAACCATACTTTTCCGACATTTAATGACATCGTACGTGCCAGATCATCGACCGACTTCTTATGTGTCCACTCCTCAAGCAGTTCACCGATTCCAAGCAGGAACATGATCGAACCTGCGGTCTTCATATCACCTCGTAAGACAGATACTCCGATGGATGTTGCATCCAGTACCGGAACTTCGATCTTGCCCTTTGTCAGCGTCTTAATACCTTTCCAGATATATTTTACAGACATCAGACCTGTGTAAGCTGCCGATATCGGGTATGGAAGAAACCATTTTCTTGCATAATGGAAGATGACCTTATCGATCAGCTTCTCCTGATACATCGCATTCGTCTCTCTGCCGCTTCGTTCCAGATAACCATTGGGGACTTTTACATCTTCATAATGAAATCTGCGAAGTCTGTCGATAATGATATCCGGATTTCCCGTATAACAGATCACTGCATCTGCCGTCCGGTCATACACCTTTGCCGAGCTGACCGGTTCAAATGACTCCAGATAATACAAGAGAATATCGGCTTCCTCATATGACATATGATTCTGACACATATGTACACGCAGTCTGCCCTTCATCTTATCTTTTATTATGAATTTCAATTCAGCTCATCCTCTTATCTGTTTTTTCTTATGCTTCTGTTTCTTCTGTACTCTCTGCCGCAGCTTCACATGCACACTCAGCAGTTTCTTCTGCTGTCTCAGCAGGAATATCTTCTACAACGACATCTTCTTCTGCTTCACGATCTGCATTGATCTGCTTTGCGCCCTGGTAAATGTCATCTACATTTTCCTGAATGGTTGTAGCTGTGTTCATAACACACTTCTTTGCACGAAGAGCCGCTGCTGTACAGTTTGTGTAAACCTTCTTTGCATCCTTGCTTGATAATACCTTGATACCTGCCGTACCAAACAATAAACCTGCTGCAAATATTCCAACTTTCTTAATATCCATGATAATTTACCTCCTGATTGTATTAATATATTTTGATGCACATTATAGCATCATTTCTTTTTTTTGCATGTATTTTATCATTTTATTCACATATTTTTTACATCTGATCATTCGCAAACATGTACACTTGTTCTACTCGTGAACTATCATCTTATGTTGCCTGTAAAAGCTTCGATAAAACAGAAATCCTACTATAGTAGTGATTACCTCCGTAACCGGGAAAGTCAGCCAGAAATACACAAATCCAAATCTGGAAAACAGATATCCAAGCGGTACAAATAAGAACACAGTTCTCATAATGGTTAGAAACGAACTCTTAAAGGCTTCGCCGGTTGCCTGCAAAAAGACCGGATAAATCTGCGCACCTACCATCGGTATAAAACTGATTCCTATAAATCGGAATCCCTGTACTCCGATACGGATAACTTCGCTGTCCTTCGTAAATACAGACAGCATAGGATCCGGAATAAATTCAAAGCATAACGTTCCGATGAACATCAATGCAATTCCCCATATAAATGCAACCGTCATCGTATGTTTACAACGATCAATACTCTTTGCCGCATAGTTATAGCTAATGATGGGTACAATGCAGGTCTGAAGAGCACCCAGTGGTATAAAGAAAAATGTCTGCCATTTGTAATACAATCCAAGTGCTGTCACTGCCTCATCGGAAAATCCTGCAAGGATCATATTCAATCCAAATATGTAAAATGTATACGTTGCCTGCATGATGATATTCGGAATTCCAAGAGCATAGATCCTGCGAATATCCTCGGGATATTTGCAAATAGACGGCGAACGACGAAATCCCTTCTTCATAACAAGAAGTGCCGCAACGACCTGTCCTGTGATCGTTGCAAATGCAGCTCCTGCGATTCCAAGCTTTGGTATACCAAAAAGCCCAAAGATCAAAATCGGATCTAACACGATATTCGTGATAGCCCCTGCGATCTGCGCGTTCATCGGCGTCTTCATATCTCCGTTTGCCTGAAGTACCTTTGTCCATATACTCTCTGTAAACAATCCAATACTGCCTACGCACACAATCCTTCCGTATGTAATTACATCAGCAATTACTGTATCCGAGTTTGTCTGCAACCGTGCATATGCAGGCATCAGCAGATAACAGCTTACTGCAAATAAGATCCACATAATGATCGCCAGACTAAAGCCGATGCCTGCTACCTCATCTGCCTTCTTATACCTCTTTATTCCCAGAAAATGTGCAATATTTGTATTGATTCCCACACCGGTTCCAACTGCCAGTGCGATCATCAGAAGCTGAACAGGATAAATGATCGATAACGCCGTCAGTCCGCTCTCTGAGTATTTTCCGACAAATAAACTGTCTACTATATTATAAAGAGCCTGTATCAACTGTGCCAGCATGACAGGCGGTGCGATCTTAAAAAAGATCTTATTGATCTTTTCTGTGCCGTAAAAACTACTGTTTGTTTTCATCTCTGCTGCCTCCTGCCTCCTGCTCTACACAGGAAGCCAATATTTCCTGGTATTCCTTCATAAGCTCTGTCAGCATCTGTATCTTCTCATAGCCAAATCGTTTTACAGATGCTCCTTCTATAGAAGCTAGCGAACTGAAAAATGTCTCTGCATATTTCCTGCCCTTCTCTGTCAATACAAATGCTTTTTCCCGTCCTTCTCCTTTTTCCGGTTCCAGAATCAGATAGCCCTGTTCACGCATCCTTGAAATTACATTATGTATCGTCTGACGCGGAAGCAGATAATTGTCACATACCTGTTTTTGAGTGCAGTATCCGTTCTCGCGTATCGTATAAAGTACCAGCATCTCATTATAATTAATGTTGTGTCTGCGCGACCAGTCTGCATACACTCCACGCAGCTTTATGATACTGTGATTGGATGCATTTATAATCTGCAAAGTCTTTCGATCCATATTATTGTCTTCCTCTCTTTTATAATCCCAAATGGGATTATAACAGAAATAAAAGTCCTGTCAATCCATAATTTCTGAATTGCGTGCAATAATTCTGTACCTTTATTTAAAATCAGATTAAGGCACACCAAAACTGCCGGCAGATAAAAATCTGCCGGCAGCCGTCTATTTCAGATCCCCAAACCTCAAACTTCTTTGGAATCCTTCCATGCCGCATTTACGCTTCATGAATTTATTTTGTTTTTACTGCTACTGCTTTGCTCCAATCTGAACAGATTTTTGTTGTCTTTCCATTCTTCTTCACATTTTTATAAGTACAGATCCGCACATAGTACTGTTTCTTTGTACTTAACTTTGTAATCTGTTTACTCTTTGCCTTATTGGAAGATACTGTTGTCAGAATCGAGCCTTTAAATGACTTATTGGTAGAACACTGAATGATGTAGCCACTGGTGTTCTTCGTCTGCTGCTTCCAGTTGACCGTAACCTTTGCCTTTCCTGCCTTTACGGATTTGACCGTTGTTCCGGCAGGTGCGATACGGAATGTCAATGTCTTCTTGCCACTATATTTCTTACCCTTTAACTGAACCGTGACTTTATAGCTTCCAATCGATTTCCTTCCACTTGCATAGGTCACTGTATAGTCCGTACCGTTTTTCAGTTTTTTACCCTTGCTGTCCTTTACCGTGACAGTTGGCTTCTTCGCTTTCTTATCATATGTATAAATGCTCTTGCTAAGCTTTACATTGCTGATCTTATTGATCTTCTTTGTAGATAAAGTCTCGCCACAGGACTTGCATTTCGTTACAAGCTTTCCATCAACACTAAAGGTTGCTTTCTTCTTTACACTCTGAGCCCGCTCCTTATGCTTGCATTTCTCCGTCTTCTTTGCTGTCAGATGATAGGATGTACCGGCCGCATATACATTTACATAACCTTTTAGCATCTCTCTCACATAGGATGCTGTATATCCGCTTCCCTCTTTGCCGAGATTATACCATTCATCCTGTGTAAGAATTACATTGTCGGAAGAAGGCTGACCGATATACCAGTCTGCTGCTTCTCCGGTTGAATCAGTGATCGAACCTATACTGATCAGATCACATTTTACATATGACAGCACTCCGTTTTCAACTTCGAGATCAAATATACATTTTTTCCCGGTTTTATTATCAATATATTCCTGTGCTCCCGCGTCCTTACTCTTAAATGTATATGCAGATATCTCCTCCATTGTTCTGGTATATCCCATATTAAACGGATTAAATGAAGAATTTCCGTATTCAATTTCATGTGCATAATAGAGATTCAATGATTTACAGTATATCAGCTTATAAATATAGTAACTGGTATCATATATTTGTATCGCGTATTTCGAATTCGCATCTCCGTCTTTCGTATAGACATCAAATACATAAGGTGTATCACTCAGGCACACAACATGATGCATAATATATTGATCCGCATATGCCTCTTCTGTCTTTAATGTTCTGTCCGTATCTGCATCAACACAATCTTTAAATTTCTCTGATATTGTATGTACATAGAATGGCTTATCTTTCGCTGACGCATAAGCATCCACAACTGCGTTACCGCTTACTTTAAGAATTGCCTTTGTGCCCTCCGGTACCATAACAATGGCTGTTATATCTTTTTCTTTGTCCCTGTTAACAGCCAAAGTCCCATCTCCGAGGATCTCAACGGATCCACCATATCCATATCCCCATACTGTAAGACACAAGATCTGATTTTCTCCCACCAGTCTGATCTTGAAATCATCTCCCATTTCATTTACCTGAATCCGCACTTTAGGTTGCTTATAATTTGTAAGTGTAAGCGTGTTTGTCTTCTTATCATAAGCTGCTCCCTTTACAGCTTCTGTCTTGCCCCCATTATTTTCTGATGTGTACAAAAGATGACCGGTGTTCTGTACATCATCATAGAAATTGATAAATGCGTAGCTGTCTTCCCCTGAATTTGGTCCGTTTGCTGCCTGTACGGTCAGCACACATCCAACCCACATACACAAAACCGCCAGCATCAGAGATACCTTTTTGAAATGTTTCATACCCATTTCCTCCTTTCATGGTTATACTATGCTATGAAGTATATCTGATAAATCGGCGGTTTATAAGTTTACATTTGTTCTTTTTTATATTTTAGTGCAATATCGTCACATAAATCCATTCAAAAGTAAGTTTTTATTAACAGGACTCACATCCTCCAGGATTGATCATCATATAGGCTTGAATCTGATCCTATTTCATGGGATGATCTCATTGATTTATACCTTTATCGGTTTCTCCACGCATAATAGAACTGGATCAAGCCGATCCTTGACCTTGTATCTGTCTTTTCATTTAGAGATGAGATATGCTTATAGAGCGCGGTCCTTGAAATATACAGCTTTCCTGCAATATCCTGCACACTTTCATCCGATTCCAGAAGTTCTCTTAACACTTCCTGCTCTCTGTCTGTCAGACGATATTTCTCTGCAAATCGGGCAAAATAATCAACAGCGTCTGTACCGCCCGGCTCTTTTATCACATTTTTCGATTCAATACCGTATTTTCCTGAAACCGAATCAAATACAGCACCCGTTGTTGCAGATGCAGATTCCACCGTAAGCCCATCCATATCTTCCTTACGTTCAAATCGTTCCTCTATGATATTCACGCGAAGCTGACTGCTGTAAATGAACATCGCAATACTGATCATCACAAACAAAATAAGGATCACGATACTCGCAAGAAGCATCGGAGATAATCCATCGCCGCTTACATTTCCATCTGCATTTACCGACATGGCATACGGCAGCATGGTTGAGATAAAGCCGACGATACCCGCTCCGATATTATTAATAGCTCTGCCGAATCCTGCCCATAATGCAGGGACTCGCGTATAATAAGATACTTCCATAAAACCGGTTGTGAAGAACACAACGAAAAATCCTGCTGCCGGATAGAACACAAGCAGTCCCGCAAGAATCGAGCCACCTATACCGATCAATAAGATACAGAGCACGGATAAGACCGTCACACAGTACATGACCAGACTCATATATCTGCGTTTCTTCAGATCAAATAAAATTCCCGCAAGGATTCCACTTAAAGCCAGCAGAAGCCTCGGCCATTCACCTACATCGATCGCACCCTTTGCATGATAGTAAGTAACAATGTTATCCAGAGCCGCAAATATGAATGTCATTAAAAGGACACAACAAACCAGTGCTCCACAGGTAAGTCCCGGATGGATCGAAGCATTATTCTGCACCTCCACCTCATCCTCTATCTTAAAACAATCTACAAGTATTACAAAGATCACAACAAATATCAATAGCATAGATGCCTGAATCCGATTGTCTGTGATCAGATTATTATTTATAAACTGAAGCAGCAGGCCTGCCGCATAAGCAGTTCCAACCATCAATGCCATATGATTGCTGTTTTTCAGGATATCCGCTGCCTGATCATGCACCTTACTGCCATACATACCCGCAAACAAAAAGAACACGCAACCCCAGATCAACAAACTCCGTTCCGATCTGTTACCTGTCATCATCCAAATACTTAACATACAGATCACTCCTGAAATAATCTGCATAACCATTCCTTGTCGGCTTCCCCGATAGTGTTTCAAAATCGGATAGACCAGAAATCCTGCTACACTGACTGTAAGAATAATGCTCTGTGCCCATATGACCCGACCTGCAGGTACCAGTTCCGCCATCCGATCATCAAAGAAATATTCCGTTCCCAGAAATAAAAAATTAAAAACTGCCAGTCCTGTTATGGCCAATATATAATTTCTGTATTTTCCCTTTTGATTCTTCTGCCCGAACATATATACTTCCCCATTATCTTTATAATTGTTTCATTTGTTCCCTATCTTCCAATATTCCCCCAGCGTAAACTATTCTGTTAATGTACTACGCCCTGTCCTCAAGGTCAAATGTAATTTTTGTCAAATATGTCTCTTTGTTTTCTTTTTGCAACCGTTCCGTCAGTTCCCGCACGATATTCTTTTCCTGCCCCTGCCATTCCGATGGAACAACCATATCAAAAACAAGTTCTTTCTTTCCCTCATGAGTGTGTACGCGGAAATCATGGATTGTTATTTCTGTATCTATTTGCTGCAGGATAGTAAGTACCTGATGGTGTATCTGATCAAGCTCTGCATCATCTGTGATAACCGGATCGTAATGAATGACCATATGCACACCAAATCGGTTCAGGCATTCCCGTTCGATGCGGTCAATCTCATCATGACACACCATTGGATCGATCTTCTTATCGATCTCTACATGAATACTTGCATACTGTCTGCCCGGACCATAATCATGTACCAACAGGTCATGGCAGCCAAGTACCAACGGACAGCTGCTTATATATCCAATAAGCTGTTCCCGCAAACCGGTATTTGCACCTTCTCCAAGAAGCGGAGAGATTGTATCCTTTGCAAGCGAAATTCCGCTTACAATGATAAAAACAGATACCAGCCCACCCATAAGACCATCCATTTTCCATCCGCTGATATGTTCTACAACTGTTGCGGCAAGAACCGCAGCTGTTGTCAGCACATCATTTCTGCTGTCTGCGGCTGCAGCAAATAAGGTATTTGACTGAATCTTATCTCCCATCTTACGATAAAAGAACATCATCCAGAGTTTTACCACGATCGAACCGATCAGCACAATGATCATCAGCATGGAAAATTCGATCGATGCCGGATGGATCAGCTTGAGTACCGATGTCTTTGCCAATTCAAATCCGATCACAAGGATCATAGCAGCCACAACCAGACTTGCCAAATATTCAAATCTCGCATGTCCGTATGGATGTTCTTTGTCTGCCGGCTTCTCTGCCAGCTTAAATCCGAGTAATGTTACAATGGAGCTTGCTGCATCTGACAGATTGTTCAATCCATCTGCAGTAATTGATGTAGATGCGGCCAACTTTCCGATCACAAGCTTGCTGCCTGCCAACAGCAGGTTACACAATACCCCTATGAAACCGGTCATCTTACCGACCGCTGCCCTTTTCTTAGAATCCTGATTTTCTTGTGCCATAATAGTTACCTCCGCATATATAAGATAACTTTATGCAACGCAATTAATAATCTTTCCATCAGATCAATAGAATTATCTCTGACCGGCTGTAGCCGGAATAATAAAAAACCTGCGGAACAAATAGTAACTACTGTCCCGCAGATCATAAATTCATTCTTTATCTGCTGCCACCCTGTGTGGCCCGGCCCTGTGGTCATCCCACCGCCTGCTCAGTTTGTACTGTAGATTGATATGCAGTGCAAAAAGTATTGATACATTATAGCATGCGGTTACCCATACATCAAGTGCCGGTTTCTGATATTTTGAAAGATGATATTTTGAAGGATCTGCCACCGGAAATCTGCTTCCGACGGCTTATCCTTATTTGTACTCTGTATTACTTGGATGCGGCAGGATTTAACTTCTTGGTCTTGATCTCATCCTGAAGCATTGCAAGAAATTCATCCATAGGAACAGTTGTTGTCTTCTGCTCACCATGAAGTCTGTAGCTGACAGTCTTATCATTTACCTCATTCTTACCAAGGATGATCAGATACGGAACCTTCTCAACCTGAGCAGCTCTTACACGATAGCCAAGCTTCTCTGCACGTTCATCGATCTCGACACGGATGTTGTTATCATCTAAGAAATCATACAGCTCATGTGCATATGCATTTAATTCCTCATCTTCATTCTTTACAGGAAGGATTCTGGCCTGTACCGGTGCTAACCAAAGTGGCAGATTTCCCTTTGTCTCCTCCAGAATGTATGCCATGAAACGATCTAAGGAACCAAGGATTGCTCTGTGAAGAACGACAGGAGTCTTCTTTGTACCATCCTTATCAATATATGTCAGGTTGAATTTTGCAGGAAGACAGAAGTCAAGCTGGCATGTAGATAATGTATATTCATTTCCGATCGCCGGCTTAACATTTACATCAAGCTTTGGACCATAGAATGCTGCTTCACCGATCTCTTCTGTGTATTCGATACCGATATCATCCAATACTTTACGGAGTGCGTCCTCCGCTGTATTCCACATCTCATCGTCATCATGATATTTCACCTTATCCTCAGGATCTCTTAAGGACAGAACACAACGATAATCTGTGATATTGAAATCCTTATAGGTGTCGAAGATCAAGTCAACAACCTGCTTGAATTCAGATTCGATCTGCTCCGGTGTTACAAACAGATGGGCATCGTTCTGACAAAAATGTCTGCCTCTCTCGATTCCCTTTAAAGTACCACTGGCTTCGAAACGGAAATCATGTGCGATCTCGCCAATACGGATCGGAAGATCTTTATAGGAATGCATTTTGTTTGCATAGATCATCATATGATGCGGGCAGTTCATTGGACGAAGCACGAAAGACTCACCCTCAACTTCCATTGCAGGGAACATATTGTCTTTGTAATGATCCCAGTGACCGGATGTCTTGTAAAGATTTACCGTACCAACACAAGGAGTCATAACATGACGGTAGCCAAGCTTTCTTTCCTTGTTCTTGATATAATTTTCAAGCTCCTGCCATACGATATAACCCTTTGGAAGGAACATAGGAAGTCCACGTCCAACCAGATCATCTGACATGAACAGATTCATCTCTTTACCGATCTTTCTGTGGTCACGGTCTTTTGCTTCCTCTAATAACTTCAGATGTTCTTCCAGTTCTTCTGCTGTAGGGAAGCATACACCATAGATTCTCTGCATTACATGGTTCTTGGCATCACCCTTCCAGTATACACCGGAATATTTTACTAACTTGAAGTTCTTACATAATTTTGTGTTATCAACGTGTGGTCCGCGACAGAGATCTGTGAAATCTCCCTGATCGTAAACTGTAATATTGCCATCCTCTAAGCCTTCGATCAGATCCAGCTTGTAGAAATCATCCTTGAACATTTCAAGTGCTTCTGCCTTTGTAACCTCACGTCTGTAAATCTTCTTGCCCTCTTTACAGATCTTCTTCATTTCTTTTTCGATAGCTGCGATCACATCATCGTTTACAACATCATCGCCAAGGTCGATATCATAATAGAAACCTTCTTTTACAACCGGTCCAACCCAGAACTTTGCATGTGGATACAAATGCTTTACGGCCTGTGCCATAACATGGGCGCAGGAATGATTGAGCGTATTTAATCTCTCGTCTGCTTTAAAATCTACCATTTTCTTATTTCCTTTCTTTTACCTGAACTGACATCCCACCCAATGGTACAATGTCCGATAATTATTTGTACAGGAATCCTTCTGTTTCTTTGTCTATTGCACAAAAAACGCCCCTGTACAGACGTTTTTCATCTATACAAGGGGCGATTATAATTCTTATATCGCGGTTCCACCCTTTTTATTTCCTGTGGAAATATCTCATTCATGATGATAACGGAATCACCGGACCGGATTAGGGCCGCTCAGAGCTGGTCTTCCTGAATGACTCCTCTAAGATACTTCCACCAAATGTATCTCTCTCTGTAGATTCTTCGTTCAGTACTGTTCTCATCAACACGTTATTCAAAGTATATTTCAACTGTTCCGCACTGTCAAGTAGCTTTTTCCGGTTTTATTACCATTTTTTTCTTATTGAATGATCTAAGGATTTTTCGTTAATACCTAAGACTATGGTCTCTGTCCAAGTCCGCCTTCCAGAGTGATCGTCTCTCCTGTCATATATTTGAAATCAGGGGATGCAAGCTGTACACATACACGTCCGATCTCAAGCTCTGAATCACCGAAATGCCCCATCGGAGGTGTATGAACATTCTTGTCAAATGCATCCGGATATGTATTCTTGAACTGCTCTAACTGTGCTGTCCATGCAAGCGGACAGATGATATTTACATTTACGCCATCCTTTGCCCATTCTGTTGCTGCAACTCTTGTAAGTCCACGGATTCCTTCTTTTGCTGCTGCATATGCACACTGTCCAAAGTTACCGAACAGACCTGCGCCGGATGCAAAGTTGATAACGGATCCCTTGCTCTCTTTCAGATATGGATAGCACGCTTTCATATAATAGAAGGTTGCATACAGTCCGGAATATAATGCCAGATTAAACTGATCTGTTGTATGGTCAGCAAGCGGAACACCGGATGCCGATGCCTGTGCATTATTAACCAATACATCGATACTGCCAAATGTATCGATCGTCTGCTTTACAACATTTGCAACGACTGCCTCATTATCCGCACCGGCAGATACATCTGCTGCAACAGCCAGAACCTTTATACCATATAAGCGTTCCAGTTCTTCCTTTGCATCTTCCAACTTCTTCACATTTCGTCCTGTAATCACGACATTTGCGCCTTCTTTTGCATATGCTGTGGCGATACCGTAACCGATCGAACCACATCTGCCATCACTTAATACGGCACGTCCTCCACCTGTGACAATAACTGTTTTACCTGTTAAAAATCCCATTTTCTGTTTTCTCCTTATATTATTTGAAATCCGATACCTTCAGACTGCTTTCCGGTCTTATACAAATGTCTCAGTCCGTTTGTATCATATATAATGCTCGTTATCTTCTATATCTTTCGATCATATCCTCCCACTGACAGTCTGCTTTCAAATGCACTCTGTTCTAATGGTTTATCATACAGATAGCCCTGTGCATGGTTACAGCCAAGTTCCAGAAGAAATCTTGCCTGCTCCTCCGTCTCAACTCCCTCGGTTATGACATTCAGATTCAACTGTCTTGCCATCTGAATGATACTCTTAATAATGATCTGATCCTGTGTTGAAAATGCCTCATGATTGATAAATGACCGATCGATCTTAATCTCGTTTACCGGGAAATCCCGAAGAACACTCAAGGTCGAACAGCCTGTACCAAAGTCATCAATTGATGTCGCAATACCTGCTTCTGACATATTCTTGATAAAGTCATACAGATCCTTCTGTTCACTCACTTCTGTCGTCTCTGTTACTTCTATGATGATATACTTTGGATCAATATCATACTCTTTTATGATCCTTATAATTCGTTCCGCCAACATCCGTGGATCATGCCCAACCCCGGAAATATCATTTCTCGATATATTCACAGATATCGGAACAAGCTTATACCCTTTCTCAATCCATTCATTTATAGCCTCACAGACCCGCTTCAGAATATACAGATCCAGATGAATGATAAATCCATTCCTCTCCATGGTCGGAATAAACCGAAATGGTTGTATCACTTCTCCGTTACGAATCCATCTTGCAAGTGCCTCTGTACCTACGATCTGACCTGTCCGGATATCAACCTTCGGCTGATAATACACCTGAAATTCCCGTTTCTCCAACGCCTCAGGAAGCATCTGTTCCATCCGCTGAACATCTACCGTTTCTTCCAGCATCTTATCCGTTAAAAACGCATACGGAAGCTTATGCTGTCTGGCATAACTGACTGCAATCGACAAACCGTTCATAATATTTCCGGGATCTCTGTCCTTTGCCGTCATCTCATAGACACCTGCCGCTGCCGCTATGTATACCGGAACGATCCGTCCCATATACTTTGCTGTTACCTCAACCTTTTCCAGAAGATGAAGGAACTCTGCCGTTCTGCTTTTCTTGACCAGCGCCATGAAATTATCTCCACCCAGATGCGCCAGTGTCTCGTCCTCTGCCATCCATTTTCTGACAACGACTGCATAACGCTTGATCATCAGATCACCTTCTGCACCACCATACTTATAGCTGAGCAGTCCAAAGCTTTTCAGGTTAAAATAAAAGCCGTTGTACTGACAGATCGTCTGATCCTGAAAATGCTGCTGTATGATCCTGACAAAGCCTGCACTGTTAGGGAGCATCGTGATCAGATTACAATACGAATATTCTCTTGTCTTACGGATCAGTCTGGATCTCGTCACATGAAGATATAAAACCTCAAGGAGAAGAGCTATATCTTCTTTTTCTTCCTCGCTCCATTCTACATTTTCATATGGGAATGCCGTAAGCTCACAATATCCGTTTTCTACCGCTTGAAATGTCTTCTGATATTTGCCTTTCTCGGAATACAAGCCATCCCCGGCATAGAATACATCATGACGATCTTCATCCTGTACAGATTTGATATTTGCCTCAATGTGCAAATGTCCCGCTACCCTGCCGATCTTAAGCCGCTCAGCCAGAGGTTCGATCGCCTTTTTGAATCCATCAAATGTATTCTCAAACTGTAGTAATTCCTGTACATACAGTTCTATATCTTTTTTCTTAATTCTCTCTCTGATATCATCCACTGTCACGGGTGATCCTCCCTCTCATCTTTACTACTCTATACACCACAAAACTATTATTTTACATACAAACAATCATGTGTTTATTATAACATGCTTTTCACTTTTATGGGAAAAAAGATAGTTTTTTGATAGATTTTGAACAGGTTGGAAATCACATGACAGGCGTTATTTCTTATATGACAAATATACAGGTGTTACAATTACCACCATGAAAATAGAATACCTGTAAGCGGTGACAACACGATCATGATCATGGAAAATGTAAAAGATTCCATAGAGATCAATGTTGCCCTCTGTTCCGAAGGGAACATATTCTGAAGTATCGTATTTGTTCTTACCTGTAATGCATCATCACTAAATGCCGCAATAAATCCACCTAATGTCATAATCACATAATTACCAGAATGTTCCACTGCTATACCAAGAAGAACAAGGAATCCGGTTAATACAAATACTGTTCTGTACCGTAAACGATCACACAACAGAATCACCCTTGCTCCAAGGATTCCTCCAAGTTCCATAATAAAGAGTGCCATTCCAAGCAAGGCATTTGGGATTCCACTCTCCGGCAGCTTAGCCTGTAAGAAAAATAACAGTAAAATATCCCCTGCTCCTACCAGCGAATTTACCAACATCAAAACTATTGCTCTCCTTGCATCCTTTAGAAACTGAATACTTTCCCACCAGCAGTCAACCAATGCACGGACAATTGTATTTGCCTTATGATCCCTGTGTTCTCTATGTTCCCATATTCTATTTAAAACAAATATCTGAACCAGACACATTAAAATATCCGTTCCATATGCGGCTCTATAACCAATGTATAACGCAAATCCTGCACACAAAGTTGATATTCCATTACACAAACGGTATATACTCAACTGATCTGATTCATATTTTGCATAATAGGATTCTTCTCCATAGATTTTTAAAGAATCATATGCTAAAGCATCTCCCGATCCTGATGAAAAATTGTAACTCATCGCATGAAGTGCAATAGACAGACATATCGTAAACAAATTCCCTGATGCGATCATAACAACATTTGCAATCATTCGTAAAATACTGCTCACAATCAACATATTTTTTCTTCCAAATACATCCGCAAATATTCCTGACGGTATCTCAAAAATAATGCTGGTTACATGAAAGACCGTTTCCACAAAACCTATTTCGACCAAACTATATCCTCTGGCAGCCAATATTGCCACCCAAGCCCCTGTTAAAGATAAATTTCCAAGGACGGATGATGTGTATAAATATCCTATTTGTTTTCTAATTGTGTTCATAAAAAAATCTCCTTATCTATTTTTCTTAAATGGATAAGGAGATAGTGTACTTTTTTATTACGTTTTATATCATTGTTCTGATATATGACTTGTTCTAAAAAAAGGCGCACTATCCCCGTAAGGAACACATGTATAACCTTTTTTCAGTTGTAGATTTGTCATTTTCCAGAACATAATCTTAATCCTTTCAATATCAACTCATAGAATTGTACGATTAGGATAGCATATCCTGCCTTCATTTGCAAGGGTATAAAAACTCACTTTATTCGCAGCATTACCGAAAACTGCTTATCTTTTACCTCTGCTGAAACCACATGCCCCAGCTTATCTGCCAGACATTTTACGACATATAAGCCAAGCCCTGCGCCTTCCTTCTGGCGGGAATTGCCACGGTAGAAGGCGTCAAATACATGGTCGATGTCGATCTCATTGTCAGCCTCTATGTCATTCGTAAATGTAATGGATACTCCGTCCGTATCCTGTTGTAAGCAGACGATCTTTGCCTGATCGTCAAGCACCAGATTCTAATAGGAATAGCTCTGTCCGGCTTCCGCCATATATTCACAGATGAGATGATTGATCTCTCTGTCATCTTCGATCACAAGTAGCTTTGGCATATTATTCCTCCATAAATCGTTAGTTTTTACATCTAAGCTCCACGCACACAACCTCAGGATAGTTGAACAGCCGAACCGGAATTATGCTGTTGCCAAGTCCCCTGCTGACTATCATTTCTGTATCTGTGCTGTTATATTTCCCAGATGTGTATTCCGGTAAAAATCCCTGATCGGGTGCAACCATTCCCCCGACAAATGGAAGTCTGATCTGTCCTCCATGTGCATGTCCGGTCAAGACAAGATCAGCTCCGGCATTTGCATAGTTCTGAAGGTACTGTGGCTCATGCGCAAGTACGATAAATAATTCATTTTTCTGCTCCTGAAGCAGATTCTTTAATGTCTCATCACTTAAGTGCTGATCATCTAACCCTGCCAACATAAAAGAGGAATCCCCTTTCTCAATACGGACGGCTTCATCATCCAGATCACATGCTCCGGCAGCAAGAATCCCCTGCATCATCTGTTCATTTTCCGATGGATCAAGCCAATATTCATGGTTGCCGGTCACATAATATACCGGTGCGATCTTCACTGCTTCATTCACAAATGCTACCGCACGTTCCACATTTGTATGATTAGAATCCACCAGATCCCCGGTAATAACAATGATATCCGGCGAACAGCTTCGTATGGTTTCTAACAGCTTCTTATTCTCTTTTCCAAATTCAGCGTTGTGCAGATCCGATATCTGTACGATCCGGTATCCATCGAGATCTGCGCCAAGCTTTTCTGATTCATATGTATATGTAGTGATCACCAGATGCTTATTCTGATACAGACAAAACGGAATCAAAATAATGATTATAAGCATCAGAATCAGGATCTTTTTGTGTGGTATTTTTTTCATTTTTCTCTATCCTCAAGCACAAACAACGAAACCTTTTTATTCTTATTTACAGGATATATAATTATTTGTCATGCGTCAAATAAATATCACTAGTTCCGCTCAGAAAAATGAAAGACACCGGAATGTATTCATTGTGAATATCATTCCGATGCCTTTTCACTTTTATAATTATGAATATGATGATAAAAACTGCTTCGTACGTTCCTGTTCCGGATTGTCAAATACCTCTTCCGGTCTGCCCTGTTCAAGTATATATCCATCATCCATGAATATAACCTGACTGGCTACGTCTCTTGCAAATGCCATCTCATGAGTGACAATTATCATCGTTGTCTTTTTATCTGCAAGATTTCTGAGAACCTTCAGAACTTCGCCGGTAAGCTCCGGATCAAGTGCTGATGTCGGCTCATCAAAACACAGGATATCCGGCTGCATAGCAAGTGCTCTTGCGATCGCAACTCGCTGACACTGACCGCCTGATAACTGATGTGGATAATTGTTCATCCGGTCTCCCAGTCCCATCTGACGCAGAAGATCTTCGCCCTGTACTCTTATCTCATCCAGTATGTTCTTTTTATTTGCCTTATAGTCCGGTCTTTCCTTTGCCAGAAGCTCTCTTGCCAGCATAACATTCTGAAGTGCTGTGTACTGTGGGAACAGATTAAATGACTGAAATACCAGTCCAAAGTGCAGCCGTTTCTTCCGAACCTCCGACTCCTTAAGTGTCTCCGGTTTATCCGTATCGAGAAGGATCTCATTATTTACACGGATAATTCCGTTATCCGGCATTTCAAGGAAATTCAGGCAGCGAAGCAATGTAGTCTTACCGCTTCCTGATGATCCTATGATCGACAGAACCTCTCCCTGCTCCAATGAGAAGCTGATATCCTTAAGTACATCGGTCTTACCAAACTTCTTTTTTATATGTTCAACCTCTAATATCGCCATACAGCTCCTCCTCTATCTGAAGAAATCCAGTTTCTTCTCTAATTTTCCAAGTAAAACAGTAAGTACACCATTCCAGATCAGATAATAGAATGCGCAGAAGAACAATGGCCATATCGCACCTGAGATTCCCTGTGAACCTTTCATGAACGCCTGTCCTGCCCAGATAATCTCCTGCAACGCAATGATACGTGCAAGTGATGTATCCTTAACCAGCGTAATGATCTCGTTGGACATTGCAGGTACGATCTTCTTTATCATCTGAAGAAGCTTGACCTTGAAGAATATCTGTCTTGGAGTCATACCAAGCACCAGACCTGCTTCCTCCTGTCCAACAGGAATTCCCTGAATTCCTCCACGATATATCTCTGAAAAATAGCAGGCATAATTCACGATGAACGATACCGATGCTGCCACGAATCTTCCACCTTCTCCACCGCCCCAGATCGGGTTATGGAATACAAGTCCCGGAAAATAATAGATGATAAGCATCTGGATCATCAGAGGTGTGCCTCGAACGATCCACACGATAAATTTCATAAGATAGCTGAGTGGCTTAAACTTTGACATAGAGCCAAATGCTATTAAAAGTCCCAATGGAAATGCACCAAGCAAGGTCACAAAGAACAATTTTAAAGTTTGAATAAATCCTGTATTAAGCGCCCCAAGTACAATTGGGAGCTGTTCAAAAAACAAATCCATAATAATTTTCTCTCTAAGTAATAATCAAAATAACCGTCTTATAGTCTGTTAATTACTCTGTAAGTGCTGCCTGTACCTTGTACTTCTCTGCACATTTCTCCATAGATCCATCAGCCTTGCTGTCTTTGAAAAACTTGTTAAGCTCTGCTGCAAGATCAGAATCTTTTCTGAAACCTACACCATATTTCTCACTGTTAAGTCCTACTGTATATGTAAGATTTGCATAGCCTGTGCCTTCACCTACCATAGCTGCTGCCATAAGGGAATCGATAATTGCTGCATCCGATGTTCCTGCTGCAACTTCCATAAGTGCATCTGACTGTGCCTTAACTGCTGTATAATTAAGTCCAAGTTCCTTTGCCTGATCTTCTCCGGCACTTCCTGCCTCTACAGCAAATGTAAGTTCTTTAATGCTGTCTACTGTCTGGTACTGATCTGCCTTATCCTGTGGTACGATTACTACCTGTGCATTGTTGCAGTATGCATCGGAACATGCCATTGAACTTGTAACCTCGTCTATAAGTGTCATACCGTTCCATACACAGTCGATCGTCTTACCATCAAGCTCCATGATCTTGTTATCCCAGTCTATCTCTACGAATTCTGCTTTCACGCCGATGCTCTCAGCAAATGCGGATGCCATGTCTGCATCAAATCCAATCCAGTTACCTGAATCGTCTTTGTAATCCATTGGTGCGAAATCTGTAACACCAACAACAAGAGTTCCCTTTTCCTTTACGTATTCCAGATCACTCTTTGAGTCATTTGATGAATCCTTCTTTCCACAGCCAACCATAGAAAGTCCCATTACTGCTACTAAAACCAGTGCTACTAACTTTTTCATGATTATTTCCTCCTGAATATAATTAAAAAGATATATGTCTGCCCCTTCCGGGCGCAACACGATAACATAGTAACAGTTTATCATAATAAAGTCAAACGTAATCTTGTGGTTTTTATGAATTTGTATTTCCTACGAACTATAGCCAATTAAGCCTGTTTTTGAATTTTACTTTACAGTCTCCTAATTCTATAACTCCTATCTCATAGCAATCATAAAACTGGCTGACATGCTGCATTACTGCTGCCTTATCTTTTTGATCCGTCACAATATTAAAGCCTACACCACAATTAAACGTCCGCAGCATTTCTTCATCACTGATATTTCCATTATTTCTGATATACTTAAATATGTCTAATATCTTTATTTTCGACAGATCGATCTTTGCACTCAGTCCCTCCGGAATTATTCTGCACAGATTTCCTTCTATACCACCGCCAGTGATATGCGCCATGCCATGTATAACATCTTTATCAAATAAATCTTTAATTGATCTGTAGTATGGTGTATGCGGCTTCATAATCTGCTCTATAAAGGTTAAACCATCTATCTTATCCAGTTTTATCTGCGGCATTTTGTCCATCAATAACCGTACTAACGAATATCCATTTGTATGTAAACCATTTGATGCAATTGCCAGAACTGCATCACCCTCTTTGATCCGGGAACCATCGATTACCTTTGATCGTTCAACAATTCCAGCAATACTTGAAGTAAGTACATATACGCCCGGATCAACAACCAATGGCTGAATAGAAGTTTCCCCACCTACCAGAGAACATTCATTTTCTTTACATGCATCCGAAACGCCCTTAACCAATGTCTTTATTGTATCTGCTTCCGCATTTCCACAAACAATCGTGTCAAGTACCGCCAATGGTTTTGCACCCATAACCACAATATCATTTACTAAGTGATTGACCATATCATGGCAAATAGATTCTGAATATCCATACTCCATAGCGAGTTTTTGTTTTGATCCGGGTTCTTCAGATTTTAATACCAGAACCGGATTTTCAATTTCCGGAAATTTTATATCATATAAAGAAGCAAATGGTCCCAGACCATTTAAAACACGGTCATCCTTTGTTTCCAAATGTTTAGCCATCTCTCTTTTAATGGTATCAGTATAGGTTATATCAATTCCCGCCTTACTGTAAGATAACCCTTCCGCATCTCTTTCACTTCCTGCCAGGATTTCATCAACAGATACATCCAGCACAATTGCCAAATCCCTTAATATCTCAATATTGGGATAAGTTGTTCCATTTTCCCATTTTGAAATTGCCTGAAAAGAAACATTTAGCTTATCCGCCAACTGCTGTTGCGTCATGCCAAGACTCTTTCGTTTTCCCATTATAAAATTTCCAACTTTAATACTGTCAAGCATATAAATACCTCCGTTTTTATTTTATAATAGTTTACCTTGCAAGCACAAAACAATAACCGCAAAAGTGAGTTTCATACATGGATTCAACCATGCGTTGAAAACACTCATGACTTTTTATTACATCCATTATTTTTATTATTTTCTGAGACCCCCATTGATTTTTATTATTTTTTTGCTATAATGAACTTAACAAGACAGCCGAGCGATAGATGCTACCTATCCGTCCGGCAAATAAAGCTTAAGAAAAACACCTCATCGCTTGCCAGGCCGAGGTGTTTTTCTTATTTTCTAAGATTCAGAATTGCTACAATAAGTAACGCAATGGTAAGTAAAACCATGAATTCCTCATATGTACTCATAAGGCACCACTCCCTTCCAAGACTCGAACGGATATGGTGTAACACCCCTCGGCTGCTTTATTAAATTCACTATATATTACAAAACCTCCACATTTCTGTAGAGGTCTTATATCGTTCTATTGAACTGATTCTATCATATCACACCTGAAATCCCATTTCCAGGTTTTCTTGGTTCTGGATGTTCTACTTAATAAAGCCATGATCCTTTAATAAGGTTAAGTAGGCTGGTTCTGCCAAGTCAATTCCAATAGTACCATAAGGAGTATTCTTTGTTACAACTTGACAAACCCCACTACCATCAGCATAAAGCATATCGCCACTTTTATTAGGAATATAAGCACATGCACTAGAGTTCTCGGTATCACCCCACACTACATGCTCTGTCATGGTATCTCCACATACGGTACACTTATAGGTATAGTCGCACTCTTCGTAGGCTCTTTTCTTGATTACCGGAACATCTGCGTATTCTGCGTCGTGATGCTTGTAATCAATAATCTTTTTTACCAGATGATTTCCACCATGGTGAACAGCATCCTGATGTTTATCTAATTCAGCAGTATTCTCATAAGCACAATCCTGATCATCGATTCCAAGTTCACCGGAGCAGGTATTGCATACAAGCCACTTGCGTGCTGCGTATATCGGTTCATCCCACGCATCCCGAATCAGCTGATTCTCAGTTCCCATAACTGCATCGTGCTTCTTATAGTTTGACTGTACCGGATTCTGATTCTTGTCGAGGACAACCAGCCACTTGCACACATGCTGTTCAGTTTTTTGTGCTACACCATCTACATACTTCACACCACCATATGTGCCATTCGCAAGTTCCCCATTCACATAGTATTTGTTGTTAGACTTACGAATGCCAGTGTAAAGTTCACCATTCTTGTAGAACTTACTATCATAAGTGCCAGTGCCTAACACGCCATCCTTGTAGTATTTACCCTTATAAATACCAGTAAGCAGGCTGCCCTTGGAATAACGCTTGCCATTGTAGCTTCCAGTACCTAAAACACCATCTTTGTAGAACTTACCATCACAAATACCGGTAGCAAGTTTACCTTTCTTGTAATACTTACCTCCATACACACCACTGGCAAAATCACCCTTTACATAGTACAGTCCTTTATAAGTTCCAGTAAGTAGCTTCCACTCCTTACCATCATACTTTACAAGCAAGCCAGACTGATCAGTAGTAATAGTATTCTTTTTAGGGGGGGTTACCTTTCCTCTATCATCATAGTACACTCCATCAACAACACCATTGTACACTGTCCATTCACCAGTTATTACAGGAGCACCTGTAGCCTGGGGACTACTAGTTGCAAAAGAATAGCACACACCTTTTTCAATCTTAAAGGATGCTGTTGCAGCGTTATTAAAGTAATACTGTACACCCTTGACCAGCTTCCAACTATTAGTCTTTTTAGGGTTGCCCTTTGCATCTTTATAAACAGCTGTTGTTTTATCAGTCCCAGCAGTAATTAAGGACTTAATCGTTCCCCTATTACCATTATTAAATACATACTTAGTACCATTACTTAAAGTGAATGCTTTGTTGTAATTAACATATTGCTTACTAGACTTATTCCATTTTTTGAGTACCTTTTGACCTGAATAGTACACATATGTTGCAGATTTATTACCCTTTCCGAAGTAATACTGTGTTTTACCAGTTTTCCATTTACCACAGTTTTCAGAATAAACAGTCTGCTTACCGCCTTTGTAATAATAGTATTTTCCACTCACTTTTACTACTCCGGAAGCTTTCTTGCCTTTAACACCTTTGCTGAACTTGTAGGTTTTGCCATTGCTTAATTCTGCATATCCAGTATACTTCTTATATGAACCACTCTTCCATTTTTTAAGTATCTTATTGCCACTTTTATTTTTGTTCCACACATAGGTAGCATAATTCTTTTTGCCATCAAAGTAATACTGTGTATTACCTTTCTTGTACCAGCCCTTTCTAGGTTTAACTGCCTGCTTCCCCCGATACGCAACATATTTTTTACCACTTTTCTCTACCTTTGTTACATCCGCACCAGATTTCACCTTAATAGTTGCAGCATCTACCGAACTGCCACTTACCGGAATACTTGCTGCGATCACACACGCAACAATCATTGCAATTATTATTTTCTTAAAGTCTTTCATCATATTAAACACCCCTTTTTCTTACCTACTCTATCTACTTCTATGCTTCGGTTTCATTTTTTGTGTCAGCTCCGGCTTAGCGAATCTTCCTGGCGTTCCATCATACTCAAATTGCTTTGACAGGAAATGTACCTTGGATACATCCGCTTGATGAATCTCCCGGAAGCACTTTGTCAGATATGGATGCTCCCATATCAAATCATTTAACAAATGCATAACCTGTGTTGTGCTTAACGGCTTTTTACTCATCGTATTCGCCTATTGTGCTTTCGTATTATTTCACTGGCTATCTGATTTGCTATTTTCCTATCAACCCGATTATGCTCTCGTAATTCAGCAACTCGTTCAGGTGATAATTCTATACTTCTGATAAAATGCAGCTTCTCCAATCCGCTCTGAGATTTTATACATATCTGCTGACCAATTTTCATACAATTCAGTACCTCTACAGCTACATCTGCATTTATAAATCCGCTTTCATATTGTTCTATAGTTGCATATAATTTATCATCTGCTGTTGCTCCAATCACTAAATCGTATGCATCGATTATTACCTTTTTTCCATATTCATTTCTATTTTTTATTACATAGTCCAGCCATTCTTTATTTAAAGCAAATGAGTATTTTTGCAAATTTTCTGTTTCCAAAATATATTCATTTATAATAGCTCTCCTTTTTCTACTCGCCCATTTCTCTGCCATTTCTATGTCCGGCGTTACATAAAATCCAAGCCCAAAGTCTGCATCCAATCTTCCATTATCCAAGGACGGCTGCTTCACTTCACAATATGATCCATGGTATACTTTTATCTCACTCATTTCTATCATCCTCCCGGATCTTGTCGATCGCTGCTTTAATACTTAGTGTATGCAATGGATCAAACTCATCTAGTATCTTACAGACATCATACTTTTGCATGATTTCTTTACCAGAAATGCCATACAAAAAATGCCAGTAAGTTATTAGATATCCAAACCAATACGCATCATCTTCATACAATGGACTATCTGTATCTTTCGCCGGTAAATTATCCTGATATTCTTTTTCAAATGTTCTTAAAATATAAGATTTCGCCTGCGAACACAATGTCTCGTCAAAATCAAATACCGCCTGGCAGGTATTTGAAAAGCACCATTTCTTTATAAACTGATAACGATTATATTTTCTATCATGCATTGCAATCGAAAATACCTGACCAATCTTTTCTATTAATTTCAATTCAAAAAATTCCATTATTCATCACCCTATGCCATTAAAGATATCTAATTGCCTACAGACTACCTGTTCAATAGTAATTCATTTTTTAACCTTATTGACATATGCCATATAACGGTTTAAGGCTTCTTCATTTGATGGATATGTTGTAAGTTCAAATGGAATCCGCTGTTCTTTCACCGTTTTAGCTGCAAACATTGTTATTGCTGCAGTTGCTGTTATCCCCATTTCGCTGCATACATGATCAAAACCTTTCTTAAGATCTTCATCCAGCCTTAAATTCACTGCTACTTTCTTTCCCATAAATACCAACTCCTTACATTCTAGTATTGTCTCTGTATTTATAATAAAGCATTTTGTAGTATTTGTAAATATATTGTCTTTACATTTTTGTTTTTTTGAAATATTTATTTTTGTTGTATGGTGAATAGTAAGCTGAATGTTTCGTATGGGCTATGGTTCTCCTGAAGGCATTGAGCAATAATCATTCGATCTTCATAAAATAAAAACTTTGACATGGTGACTCCTTTCCAGCCGCCAGAAATCAAAGCATAACAGAAAAGAGACCAACTATCCAGTCAGTCTCAATTCATTTGTAAAAGAAAATCCATACCTTTCTTTTACACTGATAACTATTTACTTTTACACTTATCCAAGATAGCGGGTATGGAATCTTGGATTACAATTGAGGGTTATATTCCAAGGTCTCCAATACATTTTCAGAATTCCCCGGCAGTCTAATGTTTTTGACAACAACATTATTCCATCAATTCTATTATATCCTGCTCACTCCAATATTCATTTGGATATATGGATAGTTCATCTTTATGTTTACGAATAATTCTTTTTGGAGTTTCTGTATTGTCATAAACATGCATAATATCACATATTCCTGTAGTTGCAACAACATCATCAGCATTTGTATATTTCCCAACTTTATCAAAAAAAGTTGTTATCGTACTTTTACCCGAACCATTCGGCCCAGCTAATACAAGAATCATCGGTTTTCTATTTTGCATACTTTCTTTCCCCATTTGCATACTCAACATAAGCCAGTTTCTTTTCTTTATCATAACCTGCTATAGGCTTTTTACAAATCTTCGCTTTATTTATCGCTGCCTTAACAGCTTCAACTGCTCTTTTATCCATTTCATTATCTGATACTGTCAACGTACTTTTTTTCTTCTTCTTGTGATACAACCTTTATAACTTTTCCACTTTTTGTGCTTACAGTTGTCATATAAACACTCCTTTCGTATTAGTTAATATGCAAACGACTTATCAATCACACATAATATAATCTACTACTATGATATCTATTCTATCATAGTTCACATAAAAAAACACTCCAGAACAAAAGTCCTGGAGTGTAATATACGATTCTGAAACGCTCTAAAACGTTTTGAATTACGCAACCGATTATCGCTTGCTGAACTGTGGAGCACGACGAGCTGCTTTTAAGCCGTACTTCTTTCTTTCCTTCATACGAGGATCTCTTGTAAGGTATCCGGCCTTCTTGAGGATTGGTCTGTATTCTTCTGAATCAGCCTCAAGTAATGCTCTTGAAATACCATGTCTGATAGCACCGGCCTGACCTGTGAAGCCGCCGCCCTTTACGTTAACCATAACGTCGAACTTACCATCTGTACCTGTAGCAACTAATGGCTGCTTAACGATAACTTTCAGTGTATCAAGTCCGAAGTACTCGTCCATATCTTTCTTGTTGATTGTGATCTTACCAGTACCTGGAGCGATATAAACTCTGGCGATACTGCTTTTTCTTCTTCCTGTTCCATAGAACTTAGTTGTTTTAGCCATTGATGATATCCTCCTTCTTAGTACTTAATCTCTAAAACTTCTGGCTTCTGAGCCTGCTGCTTATGATCAGGTCCAGCGTATACATAAAGCTTTGTAATCATGTCTCTTCCAAGTGGTCCCTTTGGAAGCATTCCCTTAACTGCTAAACGGATAACATCCTCTGGCTTCTTAGCCATCTTCTCTTTTAATGTAGTCTCTTTCATTCCGCCTACATAATCTGAGTGGTTGTAGTAGATCTTCTGATCCATCTTCTTACCGGTAACCTTGATCTTGTCTGCGTTTACTACTATTACATAATCACCTGTATCGATATGTGGTGTAAATGTTGGCTTATTCTTTCCTCTTAAAATGCTTGCTATCTCTGATGATAAGCGTCCTAAAGTATGTCCTGTAGCGTCAACTACATACCACTTTCTTTCTATTGTTGATGGGCTTGCCATAAAGCTCTTCATCGTGGTACCTCCTAAATTATTTTCTAAAATATTAATATGGTATATCCTCAAATACGTTGTTTACCGGGGCATTGGTTCACACCGTATCTTTAAACTTCACACATTTGGACATTATACAATACTCATCCGTGTGTGTCAATAAACTTTCTTTATTTTTTCAGGCGTTTTTCTTTATTTTTCAGCATTCATCTACCATTTCGCATTCAAATATGCTATCTGCGTCTGACCGCAAATCTTCCGTTCAGACCACGGCGGTATTTCATCATGAGAATTCTTTTGACAGATGCATTGATCCGTTTTTTCGATATCCGCTTTGTCTTATAAGCCTGAAGCAATGCCTGATATGTTTCTTTATAATGCTCCGTGCAGAGAAGATCGTCTCCTGCCTGAACTGCTCTGACAGCACTCTCACCCTCACTTCCGGTAAAGCTCCGTACTCCTGCCATCGACAACGAATCCGTAACGATCACACCTTTAAATCCCATTGTATTTCTAATGTATTTGTTTACCTTCGGTGATATAGATGCCGGATTTTTAGAATCAAAACAATGTACAATATTATGGCTTACCATAAGCATATCACATCCCGACCGGATTCCCGCCTGAAATGGCTTCAGATCACGTTTTTTAAAACTGTTATAACTTCGGTAATCATGAATCAGATTCGTATGCGTATCTCCATTATTTCCATAGCCCGGAAAATGTTTTAATGAGCTGATCATATCCTCCTGTTTCATGTTATTCACCACAAGATTAATATATCTGGAAGTATCCGCTGCATTTGTAGAAAAACTTCTATTATAAATGAAGTTACCCGAGTCATATGCAACATCGGCAACCGGTGCAAGATTTGTATTGATTCCAAGCTTTTTCAGAAATTTTGCTTTATTCTTCGTGTCTTTTACAATGCCATTCCATCCACCTGCAGAAAATACCGCTCTCGGTGATGCATATGACGTGGATCGGAACTGGCGATATCTGGATGCCCTTACAACAGTTCCGCCTTCTTCATCCACTGCAATCAACATCGGAATCTTTGACGCCTTTTGAATTCCATAAATTCTGTTTCGTAATGTATCAGGAGTACTGTTTGCAAAATCTTCTCCAAACAAAACATATCCGCCAAATTGATATTGCTTCTGGATATTAACTGCATTTTTAGCAGGAGCCTTCACAAGGATCATCTGGGCTATCTTCTCCTCCCAGCTCATTTTCTTCATCCTGTCAGCTACACGTTGTTCTATGTATTTGTCATTATCTTCATAATATCTGGCATGTACATCTGTGCCTGTGTCCGTACATATAATAGTCAGACATAAAAGCACACTCATACATATACAAACGATTCTTTTATTCATATCGGATCTCCACCAGTGTCAAGCCTTTCGCAACTGCGGTCGGTCCTGCCTTGCTCCGGTCTCTCGCTTCCAGGATCTCCTTCACCTGTTCAGGCTCCATCAGCCCGGTTCCGACCTGCATCAGAGTTCCTGCAATGATCCTTACCATATTATATAAGAAACCATTTCCCGTGATCCTGATATGAACCATGTCATCCTCTTTCGTCACATTTACTGCATATATCGTCCGAACCGTCGTCTGTACTTGTGCGCCTGCCGAACAGAAGCTCTTAAAATCATGCTCACCTACCAGATAAGCAGCCGCCTGATTCATCCGCTCTATATCCATCGGATAATAGCAAAATGCCGCATATAACCGTTTTGATGGCAGCTCAAACCGCCGATTCAATATATTATATTCATAGGTTTTTACTGTATCTGCATATCTCGGATGAAAGTCTGCATCCACCTCGCAGGATTCCTGAATCCGGATATCGTCCGGAAGCCGCTGATTTAACGCAAAGGAAAACTTATCCCCCGGTATCCGAGATTCAGTGTCAAATACTGCCACATTTCCACAGGCATGTACGCCTGCATCCGTCCTGCTGGCTCCGATCACCTTGATATCTTCCTGCACCAGTTCGCCGATCGTCCGATTCAGCACTTCCTCTATCGTTATTCCATTGTCCTGTACCTGCCAGCCATGATAATTTGTACCATCATAGGCTACCACCAATTTTACTCGTTTCATTTTCCCGGTTCCCTGTTATAAATATATCTTCATCAAGATCAATCCTACCACATAAACCACCAGCAGACCATATGCAAATGCATCTTTTTTACTATATCTCAACGGTTTCATGCTAGTACGACATTCACTTCCGTGATAACATCTGGCGTCCATCGCATATGCCAAATCGGTTGCACGTCGGATCGCAGATGCAAATAACGGAATAAATATCTGGGTATAGCTTCGTATTCGCTTGAAAACATTTCCATTTTCAAAATCAGCTCCACGCGAAAGCTGTGCTTTCATAATTTTGTCCAGTTCTTCCATAAGGATCGGAATAAAACGAAGCGTAATTGAAAGCATCAATGCCATATCCGATACCGGAACACGGAAGATCTTCAGGAATCCAAACAGCTTCTCCAAACCTGCTGTAAGCGCCAGCGGAAGTGTTGTATATGTCATGATCGATGAGCCAATAATCAGATATACGAAACGAAATACTACAATTCCGGTCGTCTTTAAGCTGCCGGTCGTGATATGAAATCTCCAGATGCTGACCAGAACCCTTCCATCACCGTTAAACAGACTGAAAAATGCTGTAAATAATATAAACGCCCAGACAACCTTAAGTCCCCGGCAGATAAAAGATAACGGGACACGGCTTAATGCTACATACACAATAAGAAATGCTGTTGCAGCAAGAAAAGTCCACAAATCCTTGCACCAGAAGATCGTAACCGCATATACGATCGTGAGCACCAGTTTTGTTCTGGCATCCAGCTCGTGAATCGGTGATCTGGTATTATAATATTGTCCGATCGTAATGTCTCTTACCATGCTTCTTTCCTCTATGTTATCTGATAACTATCCACTTTCTCATGCTGTGTTCATATTTTGAAATGTCACCATTCATCTCTATAGCTTCATTAATTTTATATCTCTTCTTATATATTCTTTAGCCCACTAAGTTCCTCGATCACGCCCGCCATGCTTCTTGCTGTGAGTCTTATCTCCGGCAGTAATGCCTCCCTGAACATCGCCATATCCGGCATCTCCAAGCCCAGTTTTTCTACCATCTCCGACGTTCCAAATGCCTGCTCTACCGCTCCATCATAGACCAGCTTTCCCTGTCCCATAACCAGAATACGATCTGCGATCTCATACACATCCTTCATGTCGTGTGATACGAAGATTACAGTTATATTCCGTTCTTCATGCAATCTGCGGATCAGGGCAAATAATTCCCGTTTGGATTTCGGGTCCATGCCGGCAACCGGCTCATCGAGAATAAGGATCTCCGGCTGATATGCAAGGATTCCTGCAAGTGCTACTCGCTTCTTCTGTCCGCCTGAAAGGTCAAACGGAGAATACTCATAATATTCCTCTGATATATTTACAAGTGCCAGTGCTTCCCTCGCCGCCTGTTCTGCTTCTGCTTTCGACATGCCGAAGTTCAATGCGCCATACATTACATCCGCTAACACCGTACTTTCAAACAACTGATACTCCGGATACTGAAACACAAATCCAATCTTCTTCCGCAATTCTTTCAGATTCTTCGTCTTTCCTACATCAATTCCATCAACCTTAAGTGTTCCCCCCATCGGACGGTAAATACCATTTAACATATATAACAGCGTACTTTTCCCGGAACCGGTCTGTCCTGCCACCGCAAGGATCTCTCCTTTTCTGATCTGAAATGACACCTGCTCTACTGCAGGAACCTGTACCGCACCATCCTTATAAGAATACTCCAGCTTATCCGCCTCGACCAAGATATCTTTTTTTATCCCGGCATCCAATAACATACCATTGTGTTCTTCTCTATCCATGTTATTTCTATTATCAAGGATATCCTCATGTATTCCATCCTCATTTTTACTTGACGATATATCTTTCTGCGCCGAATTAAAATGTTCTGCTGCTTCTTGTCTGTTTACAAAAGATTTTCCATCACGCAAACATGCCTTTATCCTGCCCGAAGCATCCTGTACCGACAAGAGCCCCTCTTTTCTATCAACCAACGCACTTTTTGCGTCTTCGTCCGAATCTCCGGCAAAGTTCTTATCATCCGAATAAACTACTTTCAACTCATGTAGCAGCTTATATGGCAATAAACTGTCAAGACCAAGCTGCTCTAACTTCTCTACCTGTGGATAAATCTCATATGGTGCACCCATCAACTCTACATTTCCATCATCCATTACATAGATCTGATCTGCCCGAACTGTTTCCTCCATTCGATGTGTGATCATAATGACCGTGATGCCAAACTCCCGGTTCAAATGATATAAGGTATCAAGTATCTGTCTGCTTCCCACAGGATCAAGCATGGCAGTTGCTTCATCCATAACGATACATTCCGGTGACATTGCCATTACAGATGCGATTGCCAGCCTTTGCTTCTGCCCACCGCTTAGATGTGATACATTTCGTTCCAGATATGCCTCCATTCCTGTCAATCGAAGTACTTCGTTGATTCGCTCCCATATCTTCTCTGCCCGAAAGCCCAGATTTTCCAAACCAAATCCTACATCTTCCGCAACCGTATTTCCTACCATTTGGTTATCCGGATTCTGAAAGATCATCCCGACTGCACGACGGATGGCCAGCAGATCATCTTCCCGGCTCGTATCTAATACATCAGAATCTCCCTGTATCCACACCGTTCCCTGATCTGGTGCATATAAGCCATTCAGGTGTCTGGCAAATGTTGACTTTCCCGAACCGTTACGTCCAAGAACGGCAATGATCTGTCCCTTATGGGCAACAAAATCCATATCCTTCACAGCCCATTTTTCACCTGTAACATTTCCATCCTTGTCCTTGATATTAAATTTATGTCCAAGCTTTTTCACCTGAATAAAACTCATGTACACGCTCCTATGTTTCTAAACAAATACGATAATTTCATCGAATCAACATCTTTGCAAATATAAAGTCTGCATCTTAGTATAATAAAAAAGCTGCCAAATACACATACATGTACCTGACAGCCCTTATGTTTATAATTATACTAACTCAAGAATAACTTCCATTGCAGCATCGCCCTTACGCTGACCGATCTTGATGATTCTTGTGTAACCACCCTTACGTCCTGCGTACTTTGTACC
>ERZ1034781.12-NODE-12-length-87586-cov-16.688293_pt1 | contig 87586 bp, 107 predicted proteins | sample MGYA00520700_ERZ1034781 | MGnify/ENA primary metagenome ERZ1034781 (study PRJEB33766, sample SAMN09781709) | gut metagenome | biome: gut microbiome | host: Homo sapiens | place: Madagascar | study: EMG produced TPA metagenomics assembly of the PRJNA485056 data set...
ATGCTCTTGTACGTGCTTGGATGTGCTTGTATGTGCTTGGATGCTCTTGTACGTGCTTGAATGCTCTTGTATGTGCTTGTACGTGCTTGTATGTGCTTGGATGCTCTTGTATGTGCTTGGATGCTCTTGTACGTGCTTGGATGTGCTTGTATGTGCTTGGATGCTCTTGTACGTGTTTGGATGCTCTTGTATGTGCTTGGATGCTCTTGTACGTGCTTGGATGCTCTTGTATGGTTTTCTAACTCCATCACACTCACACATTATAAAATATCACAGATATTAGAGTATTTGCAGCCGTGCCCACTTTAGGCCGCTCGTTATAGATCTTATAGAACATCACAGATATTATGAATTTAAACGGATTATTATATAAAACTTCACCTTATTAATATACAAATAAGACAAAACAAAGTTTTTTAATAAAAAAACAAACTTTCCTTTGTTTTGTCTGGAATTTTCAAATTTTGTTTGTACCTTTGCATCAGTTAAAACCAAATACCGAATTAATAACATACAAAATACCAAGATTATGAAAACAATGTATTTAATGGAACATTACGCCATCAACCGCAAGAACGGAGTCCGAACGTATATAGGTTCGGCATGTGTTGAGTTTCGCGTTAAAAACCTTGTTATGAAGTCTGTGAGAAATCATGGTTATCAGTATAACAGGAGTAAGAAGGCTTACATCCTGGAGGCTGATTCCGTTGAGTCGTGCACCGACAAGGCCATCACAGTGAAGTCTTATGCAATATAATTATAACAACTTTAATACTTTACATATTATGGCAAAAATCACTAAAAAACAGGAGTTCGACGAGCTTTCCAAGTTCGGCTGCGCTTTCCTTCAGACCAACAATTATGGCGGTTATTGCATCGTTATAGATGATGGCGGCGAGTTCGTATTGTGGCGCGACTGCACCAGCAGAAACGAGCATACGGCGCGACGTTGGCAGCGCATCAAATACACTTGCCCGCGTGATCCTGAAACCGAATCGCGTCCGTACCTTACTATATACGGCATCCGCTATTATCTGGACGACTTTATGCGCTGCGCCTAACCATACCAGGGAGGCTCCGGCCTTTCTTATTATAGACAACATATAACATCACCAACTTTATAAATACTTTACAGATTATGAGTACACCGAATTTTGCATTAAAGAATGCCTCACGTTATTTCGTTTTTGGAATGCCTGTATATTACACACAGGAAGAAATAGATGAGCGCGAACTCGACCAGGACCTTTTAGGCGAGTTTGATGAACTGGACACAGAGGCTAATTATGAAGCCGACAAGGAAAATGTGGCCTGTGAGCTGAAGGCGAAGGGATGGCACGATATAAAAGAGTGTGACAATGATCGCAGTTATCCAACATCTCTATTTTCAGAGATTACTAAAACTATTTGGTTTGGCAACACGTCTGTAGATGTTACCGTTCAAGCCGGCTGCACGTCCGGCTATTACGAAGCGGCTAATTTTGACTGGTTTGCAAAAGTAAAGGTTAGCGGCATGATAGAAGGATGGCACGAGACCTTTGAGTATGAGCACGACGAATTGGATGCCGACGACGTGATCCGCGACAACTGGTACGACAACAAAGGACTCAGCAAGATTCACGCTGCGCACATTCTCCGCAAAATTGAGTCTATTATAGACGACCTGAAAAACGAGGCTGAGCTTGCCTTCTCACAGTATTGCGACGAGGAGTTGTTTGCGATTTTGTCGCCTTCAACGGTGAAGCCGGCTACAGCAAGACGGGCAAACGCCTCTGGCAAGAAGTAGAAGAACTGAATAAGAAAACCGCTTAAACAATATATCATCATGGCACCAACTATTACAATATCACGCACAACGAGTACACGTGCCCTTCTCACGGCTTTATTTGCCGTCGTCGTGTTACTCGTCAGTCGCACGGTAAAAAACGCCCTGGCAGCCCTTAAAACGGCTCGCCAGTGGCTCCAGTCGCAGCACAGCTTTTATGGCGAAGACGGCGATCCCATCAAGTGCACCGGCTGGCAGTTCGTCGGCTACAACATCATTGCAGCAGCAGTGGCAATATTGCTCTGCATTAAGTATTAAACGCCTTGTTATAGGCAGACCAAAACATCACCAACTTTAAAAATTTTACAGATTATGGCACAGATAGCATTATTCAACGTTACTAACGATACACAGTATTTACCACAGCGTCGCGACATGTTCAACGAGGCACGATGGAAGGAGGCAAAGCGCCTCATGGCACAGGCCTTGAAGTTGACAAGCAAGGAGGCAGGCAGATATACGTCACGCTTCCTCCAGGATAGAATGGTCGGTGGGGACTTTCCGGCACCAGCCGGAGGCTATCACAACGGCATCACGTGTATAGCCAACGGAGGCGAGCACAGTCAGCAGAGAGGCGAGTTTACTGTGTACGATATTATAGGCAGCTCGTATATTTACGAGGCACCGACAGGCGACATGTGTATAGCCAATATTCCAGAAGAAGGAGAAATGGAGTACTACCGTATAGCGGTATTGACTTATTAATTCATCATTCACGGGCTGCGACTGGCAGCAGGGCAGCCCCTATTATAGAACACTTTTAAAATTGAGAATATTATGAACGAGATATTTGTCGAAGCAAAAAATCTTATTTGCAAAGATGGCTCGGTGTGGCTGTGGGAGTCTGAAAGCATAGAGACGGTGCGCTGTCTCGCATCCAAAGAAGATGCACAGAATTATATAGATCTGCATCATCAGTTTTGCCGTGAACGCGGCATGAAGGAAAAATCCTACAGCATCGGCACGCAGGCGGACTTTAGGGCGGCTGTAAAGAAGTATGAAGCCGACAAGAAGGCCAACGAGGTGAAGGAGTACGGTAAACACGTTGACGCATTGATAGAGCGCCGACAGCTCGAAATTAAGGCCCTGGACGGACTGGCTCAGGTATGCAGACAGTTTGATGGCAAGGTGCTGAATAAACGCTTCCATGATGCCGTACATGAAGCTACTGGCTTTTATAGTTCGTTCGGAGAATACCGCTTCGAGCTGAAATGCTACGACTATTACAACTATACAGAGTATAGGCCTAATGTCTCATTGTCCGCCGACTGGAGCCACGGCATCAACCGATACACCGGTAAGAAGAAAGACGTGAATCCGAACGACTGGCAGTGGAACACTGGCGACCGTCTGGAGGCAGAAAAAGCGGTTGCTGTTATAGAGCATCACAAAAACGACCGACTTGCCAAAATCGAGAGCCTGAAGGCTTCAAAGAAGAAGTACGCAACCTATCTGCGACTGGCACGAAAAGCGGAGGCGATAATGAAGGAAATGGAAGGCTACGACTACGAGATTCGCGAGTTCGCAAAGGAGAACGCATTGAGCCAGTATAGCCGTCACTCATACTTCTGGAGGGGCTACTAAATCAACATCATGGGCTGCTCTGGCAGCAGGGCAGCCCCTATTATAGAACATATAAAAATTTGAGAAAATCATGGATAAGAAGAAATATATCGACGTATTGACTGAACAGGCAAACAAGCATCACAGACCGCAAGAAATGGCTCTCAGTGACTTCTGCGACTACCTTATAGAGTTCTTCAGCATTGACGCTTTCAAGGCTGGCACCGCTGAATATAGCCAACACATATTGAACTGCACGGTTCAAAATTCTGAGTTCGCCGTTCTTGCCCTCCAGTGGCTAAAGGATGTGACAGAAGCGATGGAGCGTGGCGAGTGGTTGGACGTGTTCGGCATCCTGTACGAGGAAATGTATCTGAGTCGTGGCAAGGCATCGAAGACGGGGCAGTTTTTTACGCCTCAGAGCATTTCAGACCTCATGGCACGGATTAGCACACTGGGAGCCGAAGATCATGGCAAGGTGAACGACTGCGCAGCAGGTAGCGGACGTTTGCTCCTGGCTCATTACATGGAGAAGAGCAAGCTGGACCATTCGGCTGGCCGTTACTTCGAGTATGTGGCACAGGATAGTGATCCTATTGCTTGCAAGATGTGCGCCTTGAACCTCATGGTACATGGCATGTATGGCCGTGTGGAGTGTCGCGACACATTGCGCATGAGTGAGCCGACGGTGGTGTATTATATCAACGAGGTGAAATATCCGTTTAACACGCCTTATTATAGCGTGAGAACGGTATTAGCGAAAAATCAGAAATAAGGTATCACGGGGGTGGAATACCCCTTATTATAGAACATCAAAAATACTAAGGATTATGGCAAAGATATTTGTAAACGAAACTGTAGGTAAATTGCAAAGTTTTGTTGGTTTTTATGATTCAATTTGGAGTCCAAATGATGATATATATTACGAGTGTGTAGAAGAAGATTTGGAGGAGGACGTTGATTTTACCTTCGACTATAAGCAATACCGGAACGACATCTGCAAAGCATATACGGAGGTGTGGGAATTGTGGATGCAGGAGTTTATCAGCGACGATATAGAACTGGAGTTCGTAGAGGTTCACAGTCCTCGATACTATAAATATGAAAATGATTCTTGTCGCGTGAAAATTCGCCTGACACAGGCTGCGGAGGATGCTATTATAGCCAAGATAGGAAAACACCGCAATCAGCTGGCTAAGTGGATAAAGGAAAACCACACAAGCTATGATGGCTTCTTTTCTAATCTATCCAACGACATAGACCAGTGGCCAAGTCGTTTGTTTGACAACGATGAAACTTTTCAGCCTGCCTATCTCTTCTGTATGCTCTATTATATTGTCAAGGCAGAATATATGGCGACAGGCGAAACTGAAAGTCTTGAATACGAGGCATACGGTCGCATACGTGAAGATATTAGTGTAACATCATATATGAAGAATATAAAAAAAGTTGCTTGATTATATGAAGACATCAAGAACAATCCACTCCTTCCTGCTTAGTGAGCTGGAAGGACACACACTTCTCACGGCTCAAGAATACCCTTGGAGCGTGTTGCAGGTGATACCTACCACTCCGGCAGACTTCGACCGCACAGTGGCAGTTCTGGAGCAGCGAGGTTTTGTAGCCCATCACGACATCGACCGCACATTTTGCATCATCCATTTGACAAGCGGCGACCACGACGGACAACACCCTGAACGGTATATCACCATCACTCAGAACAACTACATGCAGTTCATCGAGGCATTGAAGGACACGATGGCGCAGGCAGCAGTGTGGTATGAGACGAATATTATAGAACCCTTAAAAAACGACAGAAGATTATGAGAATACCGAAAGATATACCTAACGAATTGAAGCGTTTGATCAATGCTATTGTGAAACGTTCTGGTGATTGCGAAAATTTACTTAATGGATATAATAGAGATCCATGGGGATACACCTGGTATGGCTCCAGTATGATTTGCGAACCTCTGTTTTGTTGTTATGGCTGCATTGGCTATAGCATCAATTATAAGGGGTACGAGATTCATGTAGATAACGAATTGTCACGGATTGAGATTATTGATGAATAGCATATTATAGCCCTCTTAAAAAACGACAGAAAATTATGGCAAGAATAATTATACTGAGTACCTGCGACGCATGGAAGTCGCGCAGTTCATTCCGACTTTATGGAACATGGACGACTACGAAAGCTGGTTGTCGCCGACTGTTAAAGAAAATTGGTGAACTTATTGAAAATGGCACGTTTGCTTATGAAGACGAAACATTGCCAGTGAACGAGCAGTTGGCGAAGTTTATGGAAGACGGGAAAGGCTGCATTACAGGATTTATTTATGATATTCAGTCTAAACTGAAATACGGAAATCTGGAGTGGTCCGAGCTTAGATAAACACCCCTATAACACAACCTCTTTTTAAAAAAAAACGACAGAAGATTATGAAATTCAAAACAGTGAAAACGATATTGATGGCTGCTCAGAGCAATCAGCAGCACGGAGTAATAAAGATGCACAGCGACTGCGTGTGCTTCAGTTTTACCAACGGCGACAGCGGCGAGGACGACATCATCGCCTACAGCAGCGACACGGAGGTTATTTCGGTGTTAGGCAAAGCCGGCAACAGCTATATCGACTGCGAGGCGATAGAGTGCATTGAGGTGTATAAGTAGACCATTTCATCCCGCGCCCGGCACGGCCCTTTGTGAAGGTTCGACCCCTTCGGCGGGAACGCATAATCATAATCAGAGTATTTTTTTTAGCTGCTGGCGGTTCGTGAGGATAGCCACAGCGCAACGCCCACCACGGCAAGGCGTGGCACCAGGTTCGAGCTCCTGAATGGGCGACTGAAAATAATAAAATACGCATTAATACACAATTTATGCGTCATTAATTTGGTAGTTATAAAAATTATTGCTACCTTTGCAACAGTTAAAAGAGACAATATTAATCATTAAGATCGGGCGGCAACCGTTAAGCGGCGTTACTATTATGAATACTACAATCTTAGAAGAGGCTCAGAACTTTAAGGTACGTTTCCACATCGGACGTGGCGGACAATTCCACAACGCAGGTTACAAGACTTATGAAGGCACCGTTAATGGTCTATCAGATTGCTTCGGCGACGCTTTCGTTATCAGTGAAGACGAGAATGACAAAACTCTGCCTGATAGCGAGTGGCAGCTGGTGGATGGCGGCGGAAATGTCATCCTTTCTGGACGTGACGAGATTGAGAGCGAGACGGGCATTCTGGATTGGGATGGCGAGTACGATACCGACATCGTTCGCAATCTGTCGGAGTGTGACGATGACGAGTACCAGATGATACTCGACGTTGCGGAACGTGGCGGGTATGTAGAGAAGGCTGTACTGGCATACGTTTGCAGCACGCTTGACAAGTTGATGGCAACCAAAATTAAGGTATATCCTTCTAATATGGAAGTGTTCACTCAGGAGGGCTGCGTGAGCTTGATGCGCGACGACTTCTCTGTATATACTAAGGACGAAGAAGATGAGGTGCGCGAGCTGCTGGCAGACAAGGGCTTTATCTCGGAGTCTATAGACGAGATCATTGTTAGAATGGAGATAAACGAGTGGTTCAGTGAGGAAGAGGACGAGGTAGAGTAATAATATTCAGCCCTATCGCATCACGGTGAAGCGGAAATGATATGAAGAAGATGACTTATGACGAATATGAAAAGTTCTGTATTCAGTCTCCAGACGAGTTCTGGAATAAATTTGATTATTTTGTCGATATGGAGAATACTGCTGATTTGAAGTATGATTTTGATTTCGATTTTCCTTACGGTATTAGCGCAGTAGATAAAGATGCAGATATTATTGCAGCAGAGTTGCCTGATGATTCATATATCTTTTTTGAGACATCCGTTTCTGAAGTATTAAGATATATTAGAGACAATTACCCTGATATAGATACCACCGCTATAGACCAGAAATTAAGAGAGTTAAGCGATGATGACGATTATCATAATTCTTATGATGATAAGGATGAGGAATAATCTTGAGTAAACATGTACGAGATAACTGATGTTCTGCGCGACTATCTATTTGTTACGCTCCGTCTGCGCGAAGTTCAGACGGGCGAAACAAGAGACTGGAAGTATTGGGACGACCTGGAGGAGTGGCTTTGCGAGGAATACGGAGTGAAGAACTTGAAGGGCGTTGTATTGAAGGATCTGCCTCGTTATGGAGGCTGGGTGTAATCACAAAAATTTTAATAAATCGAATATTAAGCCCTACGCAACACGGTTAAGCGGAAGAATATGATAATAAAGACACGCCAAGCAGCGATACAAGTAGTTAATAGTATTATCGAGCGTTTGAAATCGCTCTACGGCTTAGATGACATGTTGGATGACGGATGTGATAGCCAAGACTGGAATCAGAATCGCCGGTATGCAAGTATTGACAGCGTAATCAGTTCGATTCATGAAGAGTTAGCAGGGTATGATTTTGAATTTATGCCTTCGTCAGAATGTGATAGAATATGGATGGAGGCTTGGAATGGCGATAAATCTGTACATCTGCCAGAAGTAAAATATAATCACGCAATAGAGTATGCCAATAGGCTTCTTGCTATTTGGGAGAATTAAATCTATTCAGCCCTCGACATTACGGTTAAGTCAGATAAAGTAACCACAATATAGGCAATATGGAAAAAGACCAAATAATTTATGATCAGCGTAAGGCCATGGGCGAGAGCATCCGTGCGATGCGCACCGCCCAGGGCTGGGAGCAGGAGCAGCTCGCTCAGATTGCGGGCATCACCACCGCTAACGTCCGCAGCGTTGAAGCCGGCAAGTACGCCGTGAATATCGACGTGCTGAACAAGATAGCGGGCGCACTGGGCGCAGAGCTGAGAATGATTGAAAAGTAAAAGAGTAAAAAGAAATATTATGGCAAAAGAAAGATTTGAGTTGACATCGGGCAAAGCCTTGATGTGGACGGTGACGGACAACGAGAACGGAGTAGCGATTGAGTTCCGTGAAGGTTTGTTTAATGAGAGCCAGGAGGTGAAGCTGCTAACCGAGTTCACGTCTGGCGACGCTCCGAGAATGGCACGTATCATGCGCGAGATAGGCGACTGGATAGCAGAGAACCATGTGGAGGTAGCTCTTAGCGACTGGAAGGCTCGACGCTCGGCAATATGGAAGCTATCTAATGAAAAATATTGGTTGGCTATGGCAGCAGCTACCAACAGCCTGATGTCGTCGGATATGGATGCGGAGCACGCTGCGTGCATGTTGTTTGCCGAGGTGTGCGACTGGGCAGAGTTCGAGAAGAACGTGGATCTGACAGCAGCCGAGGAGGAAAACCTGAAGGGCGTGTTGTCGGAGCTGACGGATAGCGAGGCATGGGAAGTGTTCAAGATGCTGCACGTGTTCTGGAACTACAAGACTGACCAGGGCGACATGATGCAATGGGCCTTGGACGTGACTTGGTGGCCGGCATGGTTGCCGGAGGAGTTGAAGGGAACCGACGAGGATATTGAAGAAGAATCGTAATGCCATGTACGAAATAATAGATGTAATACACGACTATCTTAAATAAATTTTGTTATGGCAGAACAGATTAGAGTGTGGAAGTCGAAAAACTTGTACTCCACCTATATGCTTGTATATCGAGACGAGCTGACGGGGAGGCTGCGCGTCACTCGGATGGATGGCAGGAAGTGTGACAATGAAAGGGGCCTAATAAACAGTTATAACATGTTTGGTGGTGGCCTTTGGGCAGCTTGCAGGGACATGGGTAATGATGTTGCAGAGATACGCGCTGCCGTGGATCGTGAGATAGCCGAGGAGACGGCACAGCGAGAACGTGAGAAGCTTCGACTGAAAGCGGAAACCGAAGCTAAATCGAAGGCTTTACAGAAGGCTCAGGAGATTAGGGCTACGCTTGCCGGCACGAAGGACAGCGTATGTATCAAGCCTATTGAGGTGTTGCAGCGGTACGACCTCTTAGAGGAGCGTCTGGAACAGCTGAAGTCTGGCGAGTATGCCGTTTGCATCAACTATAAGAAGAAGGGCGTTGTTGAGCTGCGCACGAAAGCACGAACGACCGACCATCTGAAGGTGTTGGCAAAGGTGACGAAGGAGGAAAGAAATAGTAAAGCCTCTTTACATCGTTTTGCCGTGAAGGTGCGCGAAGCGTATCAGTCGGGCATTGTCTTCATCGGCAAGACTCACGCCCTTAAAGGCTTCGGCAAGCGCATTGTGGACGCTGCTCTCTGCGTCAAGGAGAGCCAGAACACATATTACTCATCGTCTGCGCCACGTCAGTATTACGACAAGAACACGCTTGTGTATATGAAGCTGGAGCAGATAGAGAAAAATGACTTATAATGTTATAGACTATGGCAGAAAACAGTAAAACGATGAGATCGGCAGGCAGACCTGCCATCGGTGGCAAGAGACGACAATATGTTGTGACAGACGATGTGCACGAGTGGATAATGTCGCACGGTGGAGGTAAGTACTTGACGGAGACCATGCGCTGTGTGCGCACTACGAGCGGAGGTAAAGGTGCTGTGACAGATTATGCGATGTGCATTCTTCGCGCTGCCACTTGCTTCGATTTTGAGGTAGACCTTACCGAGCCTTATGCTGACTTAGGATTGAAAGCCCGCGACATGATATTGTCGGAGGTAAAAGAGCCTGAGACTTACCATGTTTACAAGGAAGGAATGTGGAAAGATGGCGTTTTCAATAATAACATTGGCTCCCTTGCTATCAGTTCATCGTCAGAATGCCCTGAAGACGAAAGCAAGCGACGTTATTACAGGCCGTCGGGAGACTTCGGGGATTATAAGCGTATTCCTTACAAGCGGGTGAAGGCAGGAGACTATTGTTTGGTTAATCGGTATGTCGACGACAAAGCACGAGTCGTAGGAGTATTGGCACAAGTAGAGAAGTGAAAACGAAATATTATGGCAACAAAGAAAGTTTATCCGTTTATTCATGCAGAGATGTTCGACCTTGAAGACAACAACGACAGAAAGAACGTGACGTTTGACGCGCGAGAGGTCGAGAGCTACGAATCATGGTCAAGTAAAGATGATGAAGATGAGAACGAGTGCGTACAAGTCAATTTCAAATCGGGACGGAAAATGTGTCTATACATGGAACTCGATCAAGAGCTTTACCCTGGCGACAACCTGATTACTGCAATCGACATGGTGCAGTACTCCCACTTCTGGCACGACAACGAAGACTCTATTCCGGACGAGGACGAGGAGTAACAACACACGAAAAACATTTTAAATACTTTATAGAATATGACTAAGATTAAGAATTTTGACGATTATCGTGCGTTGGTAGACGTAGTGAAGATGCACGACTATAGATATTTCGGGCTGAACTGTCCGACCATCAGCGACGAGGAATATGATGCTATGTACTTTGCTTTGCAGGAGTACGAAGAGCAGCACGCGGACGAGATATTGCCCGACTCACCTACTCAGCAGTGTTACAGTGAGAATGGCAACGGCAAGCGTACCGTGGCACGTCGTACGGCTTGTCTGTCGATGAAGAAGCTGCATGATGCCAAATCGGTGGTGAAATACCTGAGAGCACAACAGAAAGCTGCCAACATCAACGGCAAGGGCACGGAGGTGGATGTAGAGTGGAAATTCGATGGCGAGACGGTGAGCCTTGTTTATCGTCGCGGGAGACTCTCGGAGGCCACTTACGGACATGGCAAAGAGCTGTTCGGTATCGACTGCCTGGATCACATGAAGTATGTGAATGGCGTTGAGGGATATATGGAGCAATGGAAGGATGAGGACCGTGTGGAGCTGAGAGGCGAGGTGATTATCTCGCTTGAAGAGTTCGCTCGTTATAGCAAGGCAGGTAAGTCGCCAAGATCTACAAGCAATGGCATTATGTCGAAGAAAGAGGCTGTGCCGTCGGAGTGCATCCATCTGGAGTTTCATCCTTTCCGTCTTATTATGGACGGCGTGACAAGACACATGTCGGCGATGCAAGCCTTGGAACGTAACGGCTTTAAGACTTCGGGCTTTGTGTCAGCTCTTAAACTTGAAAAGCCGGATGCCGAGCTGGAGCAGGACATTGAGAACATCGTGTGCTCTGCCGAGGTGGAGCGTGAGTCGCTGCCCTACCCTACCGACGGTCTTGTGTTCAAGTTCAACAACTACGACTATTACGACCGTATAGGACAGACCGATCATGACGCAAAGTATAATTGCGCTTTTAAGTTTCGACCGGTGTTTAAGGCCGTAACCACATATCGCGGACACCATACTACGGTAGGCGAAAAGACTGGCAAGGTGACGTATGTAGCCGACTTTGACGAGGTGGAAATGAACGGACACCGTTTCGCCCATGCCAACTGCGGAAGCGAGCGCACGTTCCTCCAGAAAGACCTTGTGGCAGGTTGCAAGATAGAGGTCAGCTTGCACGGCGATGTTATCGTGTGTGTGGATAGAAAGATTGAAGACGAACCGGCTATTGATGAGAACCTTATCATTGAGGAAAAGCCTATCATTGAGGAAGAATCTATTGCTATTGACGAGGAGCCTCTTGTTATAGACGAATCGGGATTTGTTCATCATCCGGAGCCTCACGTTATAGAGCCGGATATTTATCAGGATCGGGAGCCGGAAGCAGAGTCGGAGCCTATACCTCAGCCGAAGCCGAAACGTAAGCGTAATTATCCGCAGGTAGGCGAGCCGACGCTACGAGAGGAACGTGAAGATAACACGGCAAGGGAATACAAGAACCTAAGCGTGAAGACGGTATTGGCGAGTGTACTGGCAGTGCTGATGGCTGTGTCAACGGGAATGGTGATGTTGGCGTTTGCGGGTGCTGCGGTGTTCTTTATGCCGATGATCGGTGGATTAACGAAGGAATAAAATATCGAATGAAACGAATGAGAAGAACTGATTTATCGTCATCTGATAAAACAGATTGAACAGATGACAGCTTTTCTTATTTGTTTCATTTGATGACAATAAAAACCACAACTTTAAATATTATATATTATGACATACGAAGAAACAAAACAATATGGAGCACATTCCGTTATCTATACTACTTTTTATGGATGCGGTCATTATATTGTGAACGACCGTGAGAAGAACGACGTGACAGACAACGAGTTTTTCACTGAGCAAGAAGCTCAACAGCGTATTGAAATTTTGAAGCAGCAGGGATATATCTCTGATGAAGAATATCAGAAGTCTCCTCGTTCAAATACTAATACTTATGAGTTATGGTCGGATGCAGACGAGTATCTTGATGATTTGATTGCGGAAGAACACTAAACGGCGTATGAACTGTTTTATCATCATTATCTGATGAAACGGATTGAACAGATGACAGTCTGTTTCATTGTTTTCGTTCGACGAAAACTAAAATCCGTTGAATCGGTTGAATCCGATGTCAAAGAAAGGTCGGGCTCATCCGTTTCTTCTGATGACTGGCGTGTGGACATAATTGTAAATGACGAATGGGACTGATAACGAAGAGAGTGGTTTTACATAATTACACAAAAACACGAAACCACAAACACATAAAGCCACAAATACACATTTGTGGTTTCTCATAAACACACAAACACATCCACACATAAATACACAAACGCATAAATCCACAAATGCATACATAAATCAATCAAGACATAAATCAATCAAGACATAAAGCAATACATAAAGCAACAAACAAATAAATCAACACACATATAAATACATACATCAAGAAAGAAATCAACAAACAAATCAATAAACAAACAAATAAATGTGCATGGATATTTGTTTATTTCAATTATAATTCTTAAATTTGCAACGTATTACAGATTATACGTGTTCTGTATATTTGAATAGTATCATCAATTTTAAAATATACTTTATAGAAGATGGAAAGACTTAGAGAAGTGCTTGCCTTTGTAAACCACAAAGGCGGTGTAGGAAAAACAACAACGGTGCAGAGTTTAGCGACCGGATTGCGCCGTTTTGGTAAAGGAAAATTCGGAGTGGATGCCGATGGACGCAAACGCTTGCCGCGTGTGCTCATTATCGACCTTGACCCGCAGGCGTGTGCCTCGTTCCTCTTCGGATGGAGCGAGACTCAGAACGCAGGTAAGCCTACCGTTTACGACGCATTGGTACAGCAAAGCAATTTGCCCGTTTATCAGGTACGTGAGGGAATTTACATCGCGCCAGCTGCGTCGCAGCTTATATCCATAGAACCGTTTCTGAATCAGCGTGCATTGCCTCGCAAAGCCCTTTGTAAATTGCTCGCCAAGCCACTGAACGAGTTAGCAGGCACCGAACTGGCAGACGAAGGCGTGAACACCGTCATGGATGCTTTCGACTACGTGCTTATAGACTGCCCACCGGCTATGTCGTTGCTTACATACAATGCTCTCACAGCCGCTACGAGTGTAGTGCTGCCCGTGCAGCTCGAAGTGTTGGCAACAAAAGGTATTGCCGAAATCATCAACGCCATCGAGGAAACACGTGAGGATCTTAATCCCGATCTTGACATTCGTGGCTTGCTGATGGTAATGAGCAACGACCAGACCAACGCCACAAAGGAGTTTAAGGCATATCTCGGCGAAAAGTATCAGGACTATATGTTTGACGCTTATACGCGCCGCGACACGAAGATGGTCGAAGCGCAAGCTATGCGAGAAGACATCTTTGCTTATGCACCGTATTGCAGGGTAGGGCAGGACTATGAGCGTTTTACCAAGGAGATAATCAACAGTTTCACTTTTTAATATTATAGGGTATGGCAAGAGAAATGAAGAAACGAGTTGCGCATTTTGGTCTGGAAAATTCAGACGCTATAGACGAGAACGAGCGCATTTTGGAAGCAGGTAGACAGCAGCGTCAGGAGAACAGGGAGAAAAAGGGAAGTGGAGAAGTGGCAGCGAATACTGTCACTGCTTCGTCCGCAGAAGTTCCGGCGACTGAAAAGTCGACTGTTTCTACAACAACGTCTGAGACCGAGACATCGACAACTATAACTCCTGTAGCAGATCAACCGGCAACCACATCATTCAGCAACGATATTGCTGCGAACATGCGTAAGCCGAAGGGTAAGAAGACCGAGAATGGCATCACCATATACGTGCCGATGGAGTATTACGAGCGTATCGCCTTGATGAAAATGCGCACTGGCGTGCCTATCAAGGATTTGGCGCTACAGGCTGTGATTGAATTTTTGGACAGAAAGAAAATGTAAAATCTAAAACTAATCTATTGTGAAGAAGATTATATCAGTATTGTTCGTACTCTGCCTCTGTATGGCAGCAAGCGCACAGCAGCACATGAAGTTTATGGGAATACCATTAGACGGAACGGTGGACAACTTCGCCTTGAAGCTGAAGGCTAAGGGTGTGACATACGATGCAGCGAAGTCGAGAACTGCTGGGCAAGGCTGTAGAGTCTTTAACGGCACGTTTATGGGTGAGAACGCTACGATTAATGTTGCTTATAATTCTAAAAGAAAATTGGTGTTCAGTGCTGCGGTTGAAATGCAGTATCCAACTGTAGAGTCTGCTCATATCCCTTTCTTGAACTTAACCGAGAGCTTACAACAGAAATATCCTAACACCAAGCCCGAGGAAAACATAGGTCCAGATGGCGATGTTATTGGACTGGCGCTTAATATTCCTGACGAAACAGGTGACAACAGCATTGGTTTTATTCTTCAATCATTGAAAACGTCCAGCTCCGGGCATGGAATTTCTATCTGTCTGATGTACACCGATATGGACAACTTTGAAAAATGCGAGGCGATATTCAACGAGGACTTGTAATATGTAAGGTAAAATCCTACTAAAGTTTTTTACCTTGGTGAAAAAGGTCATAATGTTTTTTACCTTAAAAGGGGATTAGGAGGTGAAAAGGTCATAATGTTTTTTACCTATTATTTAAAATAAACATAATAAAATACTTTGTTTGTTTTATTTAGGAAAGACAAAAAATGCACTTATACTCCTATATATTAAGCAGTTAGAAAAATTGCGAGGTAAAAAACATTATGACCAAATACCCCTAAAAAGGGCGGTTGAGGTAAAAAACATTATGATTTCTTTACTAAAATCACGTAAAAGCATCTATTATGGAAAGAGAAAAACATCTACCGCAACAATATATCAGTACCCCCTTTGCTTACACAAAGTTCTCCAAGAACCTGTCATTGCTTCAGCAAACGGTATTGACTAAGGTCAGCGAGCACCTACAGGGTTATGTGCGTCATTTCTTTGGAAGTGAATTACGAAATGCCCCGAAGGTGCCGCGTCCTCTTTTTTCCGAAGCAGAAAAGAACAACGGTATGCCGGAGTTTGTTATGTCGTATGCTGAGTTAGGTGTGGATATAGCCAACTATAATGTAGCGCGTGCAGCCGTCCAGGAAGTTCTAAACCTAACCGTTGATGCTCCCAGTGAGGACAGCGACGGCAAGGCTTCCGTCAAGGCTTTTAATATCTTCACGCACGCCAATATTTCTTTTGAAGGTGGTACAGGCGTGTCTTTCAGACTGAATCCCGAGGTCGTGGACTATGTGTTTGACATGAGTCAGGGGTATGTGCGCCATCCTGCTGATATAGCACGAATAGGACAGATTGAGCGTATGCCCATGATGTATTATTATCTGCATAAGAAATCAGAGCACTGGAAGCATCGGGTTGTACGCTTGACGGTATTAGAAATAAAGACATATTTGGGTATGTTGGGCAAGATTACCGAAGGCACAGACGAAAGGTCTGGACGACCACGAAAAGACGGAAAAGAGAAGAAAGAGGCTTATCCTAAGTTCTCTCAGTTTAAGAAGAATGTCATTGAGACAAGCATCAACGACATCAATCGCTTGCGAAAAGACGGATTGCTTGATGTTTGTGTGTCGTATGAACCTATCTATAACGGCAAGCGCAAAGTTGGTAATCCTGCACATATAGAGTTTACAATCTATGACACCATCGGGCAAATGCAACAAGCAGTGCAACAAAGACAACAGCTCAATCTCTTTGCTGATGTTGAGGAGTTGAAGCCGAAACCGGGCGAAAGAGAATGGCAGAAGCTTTTGACCATGCTTGACGGCGAAACAGGCGAGTGGTTGGGTAGTGAGATGTCGGACTTGTTGAAAAAAGTGACGCTTGATGATTATGACGGCAAGACTGTCCGGATTATTGCGACTCAGGAGCAGGTGACAGCCATAGAGAATCTATTGGAGAGCAATGTACTACAAGGTAAGTTTAGCCAATTACTTGGCTATTGCTTTAAGGGCAATAAACGTAAAAAGGTCTGTTTGGATTATAAAAAACTTCATAAATAGTTTTACACCGCTTACCCATTCCCAAAGGTAGGCGGTGTTTTTAGTATGTCCTGTTTGTGTCGGCGACTTTTTTTATTTTTGCACGCAGAAACCAACAAGACATAAATATATGGGAAAAATCAAAATCATTACATTATGGCTTATGGCTGTAATCACGTTTATGAGCTGCGCCGCCTCAAGAAAGGTGGAGCAGGGGAGTAGTGAGCAACGGCGTGATAGTGACGTAACTATCGTTAAGGACAGCGTGGTGAAGTCGGAGACGATGACGGACAACAGCACCGTTAGAGTCACGGACGAGAATCATACATCTGGCACTATGACCGACAAGGGTAGTAACGAGGAAACTATCACTGAGCGAGTGACTGAGAGTACGGATGCCCAAGGCAACAAGACCACCACCACCGATCGAACCGTACACCGCAAGGGCGACTATGAGCGCAATGCCACATACGAGGCACGACTGAAGCATCAGGAAGAGATAATGGCGCGGATGCAGCACGTAATAGATAGCTTAGTGTTGAGCAACAGGCTGAACGCGGGTACCCACTGGGCAAAGAAGGATAGCACGAATGTGGTGAAGGAGAAGAACACAAAGAATATAAAGTCTACGTCAGAATGGTGGCAGCTTGCTCTGATGGTTTTCAGTGTTTCTTCTCTTGTTCTTTGTTTTTGTCCCTTGTCTTATAGTAAAAAGAATAAAGCATAAGAACTTATGAGTAGAAAGAAACAAGACATAATAGAGAACACCGAGCAGCCGGAAGTCACCTTACAAGACTTTGTTATCCCTGCCAAGATAGAAGCCTTTTGCGAAAAATACAAGCCGCTCGACCATTGGCGTGAAGACTGCGACATGTTCACCGACTATCAGCTTCGTACGTACTTCAAGGCAGTAGTATGTCCGTTGGGCGATCCGTTGGCATTGTACCTTCAGGAGTTGGCTGTGAGAGGCTTTAAGATGAAGGACGATGAATGTGGAGAGCCTGTCATCTACGCTGCGCTAAGGTGATTTTTGTTTTTGAATTTTGAATTATCGGCAAAGCCGATTTTGAATTGTCAATTTTGAATTTAGAATATATGAAGAAACCTCATTATTATTACAAGGTGTCGGCTACGTCTAATGTAGGTAGCGACATTCAGAAGTTTATGAACCGCTGCCAGGAAGCCGAGCAGAAGGCTCTTGATTGGGCTAAAAAACATGGAGCAGAGCACTATTACGAGTCGCCTGAAGGCATGGCAGGTGGAGTAGGAGCCGTGGAGTTTGCCGACACCACCGGACGTGACGGTTGGGATAAGGAAGTGTCGCCCGATGGTCGTGTGTTCTTCTTCCCCATTGAAGGCACCGACTTGGAAAAAGAGATGAATGCCCTGCCAGTCGTGAGTGAGGCAGAGCTGTTTTGCATACTTAACCTTCAGCCGAAGCGCACGAAAGACAACCTGCCTTTGCCCATGACGTTTGGAAATAGCACGCCCATCGTGTTCCTGCATCAAGGCTACTGGTATGCCGACGTTCCGTATGTAAGTGCCGACATGACACTTACCCCGATAGAGGAAAAAGAGTTTTATCGTCGCAAGATGGCAGCGATAAACGAACGAAAATAAATAGTAAGTAGTAGATAATAAGTGGTTAATAATTAGTTTTTAGTTTATATTTTTGTGCGTTACCCGTCCGTGAGGATAGGTAACGCTTTTTTGTCAGTCTTGTGTAGGACGGTCGGCAACCATATAACCATCATCCATGCTCATATTTTTGTAGTTTTTTGCTTCGTTGAGCATACGAGTGAGATTAGCGATTTGCTTTTGTTGTTCTGCAATCACATCGAGCAGACGTGCGCGTTCCTCGCTATGACGCTCTTCGCTCTTCATGCGTTTAGCTTCGAGGTCGAGCAGTGCTTTCATATTTTGGTCGCTAACATTGCCTACTACGATCATCTCTCCTTGCCCCGTATCGTGCGTCTGGACACATATAGAGGAGGGATTGTCCGTACCGCTGCACTCTTTTTTATCAGAATCAACAATTCCTGGTACGACGGACGGAATTAGTTGCACGTCTAACGGGTCGAGAAGCGCACGACTGCCAGCTTTACGCTCTGTAACATAGCCGCCGTCAGGAGCGAATATGTCACCTTCTTGTGGTTGTACGTACATTGAGTTTCCCGTTGGGTCGCTATCTTTGTCGTAAAAGAAAGCTGAGATAGGCACTTGAAAGGTGTTGCAGAAGCGCAGAATGCTTGATACTGGCATGGGACATCTGCCTTGCTCCCATAGACGCAGACTGTTGTTAGATGTTGATCCGATGGCTTGCAGGATGGTGTTGATGTTTATCCTGCCGTTGGCCTCCATCCATCTGTTGAGAAACGAATAATTGTATTGGTACTTCATAACTGAATTATTTAAAAATGACACTCAAATCGTTAAAAAATATAAATACTGAAAAATAAAAGTAGCTAAGCTATTGTTGTTTATGTTTTAATTCTTAAATTTGCAACAAATATAGTGAATAACTGAAAAATGACAAAGGAAAATATCGAGAAAATAACAACACCATTGCAATCTTTGAACGCTAAAGATATTTCAGTGGAAGAAAAGAAATCGTTGTCTGATTTTATGCAGGCAAAAGGCTTCTCCGTAGCCACTTTTTATCTGCGTTTCTTTAAGAACGGTTTTTCTGTTTGGGAAATCATCGGTATTAACGAATGTAAAAAGCAATTTTTAGCTATGCCGGAAGTAGCCGAGCTGTTATTGTCGTATGCCGGAGACGAAGAGCAAGGAGCCGATAAGGGCGACAAGGGGTATCTCTATACCTTAGCAAAGAGTGATAAGGTTGGTGCTTTCTACGAATGTCTGAGACGTGCCAATACTGGACTTTGTAAAAAGTTCTTCGACTTTATGAACGAGCGCGGTATGAGCACCGGCACAGTTATCAAGCGTTTTACCACTGACAACTGGAAAGAATGGGAGTCTAATGGTATTAAGAATTGTCTTTGTCAGTTTAACCTAAACTAAATAAAATGATAGATGTTACTTTAGATTTTGAGACCTGTGCACTTGCACCTACAGCTGCCGTGATGAGTGTCGGGGCAGTAGCTTGGAATCGCGATGGAGATAAATCGCCTTTTTATGGTAGCAATAGTGCTGTTAAATATCCTACATTCTCGGCTCATGTAGACCTCCGGGGAATGTTCATCGAGGGTTTTACTTTCGATGAAGAGACAGCCGATTGGTGGAAACAGAAGAGCGAAGGAGCAAAAGCGGCAGTTCTTGACAGTGATGATGACGCTACACCATGTTCGCCTATAGAGACTGTTGTGAGTAACCTCTTTGGATGGGTTAAAGACATCAAAGAAGCGTTGCACAATCAGGACTTGTGTCTTTGGGCTCAAGGTTCAGATTTTGATATTGCTATCTTGCGTAATATCTGCTATAAGTTGGGCATAGAAGTTCCCGTGCATTACACCAACTTCCGCGACCATCGCACGTTTATCTACGAGGCGGCTCGCTTGATATGTAATGCCCGTGGAGAGTTCTATCATCCGAGTAAGGCATACGACCTTGTTGAGGATTATAAGGACATTGATAAAGGTGCGGAACACGACCCTGTATTTGACTGCAAGCGCAGCATCTATTCCACATGGCAGATGATGCGAAAGTTGGCTTGTTTGAAATATATTGAATAGAAATGCCTAACCATGAGTATCTGAATTGCCCTTACATCCCTAATCGCCGGAACAAAAGGCAAGGACGGCCTACGCATCGGGAATATCTACACCGCATAGCCTATACGGAGACCGTGCGCGACTATGACAGCGACAACAAAGTACTGCTTTTCCATGCTCCATTCGCCTTAGTGAAGGATGTGTGTCAGAAGTTGTTCACGATGATGCAGGGCAATGTAGGGAATATAATAGTAAGGAACGAGCATTCCTGCCGAGCGAAAAACGGCAAGTGTTATTGGCGTGTGGCTGTGGAGATAATAGATCTTAATGAGAGCGTCATTTCGTTTAAGGAGTTCGTGCGGATGCTGATTAACTGCATGAAGAACTTGGCTAACTGCACCATCCGACACTTCCGCACGGAAACGTTTCTGAACTTATAGTAAAAGCAAATGTAAAAACAGAAAGAATAAAGGACAGCATGGAGAATGAGGTAGCGGCAACGCCCTCCTATAAGTAAGTTTTATCAGGGTGGACACAAGAGCCTCGGATTCTGGTAATACCGAAAAGTTTGGCATTTCATCGCTGTCCTTTCTTTAATAATAACAGCAATCATGTTCTTTCATCCTATCATAAATCGTCTTGCCAACATCGACCTGCACCTTCTCGTGAAGCCCGCTAACGAGCAGCGCATCGAAGGTCAGACCGCATGTTTCTGCCCTATCTGCCAAAAGGGGCAGGACGCGGATGTCGATGCCAAGCAGACACCCCACTTTATTATCTATGAAAATGAGCGAGGTGGACTTTATTCGGGCGTGGGCGTTGACGACAACCGAATGGCAGAGCATGGTGCCGTGAAGTGGAAATGCACCCGCACGGGCAAGACCGGCTACGGAGCCATCGAGTTGTACGCAGCCAAGATGAATATTCCGATGCACGGATATAGTCTTCAGCGCATCTGCCAAAGACTTGTAAGGGATGTGTATGGCGATACCGACGAGGTGCACCGTGCCTTCCCAGAGGTGTTTGCCAAGATGGACTACCGTACTCAGGCACAGCAGACCATCGAGACATTCTCTTTCATGCCGAAGACCGACTTCTCGCCACAAGAGCTTGCAGCCCTTGGGTGTGAGGTGACGCTCGACAAAGGATTGCCTCGCTTCGGCTTTGGCAGTACGTTTACGCCCGACATGCTCAACAAGGACTTCCGCATCTACTCTCTGTTGAGAGTCACGCTGCCCGACGTGATACGCGATGGTCAGCACGTTAGCGAGATTATTCATGGTACGCCCTGGAATCCGCTGTTCGTATGCTTCGCTTCACAGGAGATAGGTCCGCAGAACTCTTACGGATGTTTCTTCCGTCCGGCAATGGCTGGGAGCGAACCGATAGTGTTCTCTACCGCCGAGGAGCACAGCGTGAGGAAGGTGAGCAAGTGGCTCATGGGCGATAACGTGTTCGTCTATGCAATGGATCAGCGCAAGAGCGACAACACCGCCGTACATGCAGCCATCCAGAAGTTCGAGCCGACGGAGAAGTTTACCGAAGAAAAAGAAATCTGGGTAGAACGTGAAGACAAGAATGGCGTGGGGAAAGGAACATTTAAGCAAGAGAAGAAGAAGATTCCTACCGCCGAGATAAAAGCTCGCAACATTGTCTTTTGTCGTACACCCGAAGACGCATTGAGTGTGTATTATGCCATGCGTTCTTTGCGTCTTGACAAGGCGGAAGACCAACACTTCCAAGACTTCTGTTGGTATCATGTGGCGTTCTCCATCGGACGGAGAAACTTCTGGTATATAGAGCGCGGCGAGTGGAAGCGGGAGAATCTTGACTTTAGCGGTGTGCAATATCAGAAGATGAACCGCTTTGCCGAGCATGTCATCATCCTATACCCCAACGACATTGTCTCACAGCGCGACTGCGGAGCTATATGCACAAAGTTCAGCTCATTGTATTATGCAATGCTGCCCGAAGGTTTTCGCTCACGTTATTGCCGACGCTGGCAATGGCTATACGGCAGCTCTCCCCGAAGTGTGCGCGACTATCTGCTGGCATATACTATGAATGCGGAAGAGAACTTCCAGTTTGACCATGATGTTCGTCTGCCGCTTTACTCCAGCTTGCGTGGAGCAAGCAACACAGAGCCATTTGATATAGAATGGCCTCGTGACCCAAGAAGCGGCAAGCCAAAGCCACCTACCTGCAAGGTGTCGCCAACGCGATTGTGGCTCTTTATGACGGCACGCGGATATTACCGCATGATAGATCCCGAGAGCACTGACCTCGTAGGACAATATATCCACCTGAACAAATGCTTTGTGGAGTATATTGACGTAAAGAGCATCATCCAGGCAGCAAAGACATTACTGTTAAAATACACAAAACAGGCATGGCGGCATAGCGACAACGAGCGACGCTTGATGTCCGACTGTGCCAATATGGTGGATAAGACCTTCACGGAGAAGTCTGCCGGAGGTTTGCAGAGTATGGTGATTAACTTTGCCGATGCCTTCGATGCAAAGACGGAGTACTTCTACTTCAATAATGTGGCACTGAAGATAACGCCCGACAGCATTCGCACGGTGTCGTATGACGACATCAACTTCTTTATCCCCTCGCTTGCCAAAAAATCGTATGACTTCACGATGCGGGTGTTTAAGACTCCGTTCACCATCACCGAGCGTCAGGAATACCGCGACCGATTGGAAGCGATCGACAAGAAGGAGAAAATGCAGAATGAGGACGGGTCGCCAGTGTTCACTACCACCGAGATAGGTCAGATGAAGGCCGACCTCGACGAGTGGGCGCAAACCTATCGTTGGGATGTCAACTGGCAGGGAAAACAAGAAAAAGACCTTTGGCCTATCTTGCGTATCGTGCGTGGTTGCTCCAACGTTCTTTGGGAGCGAGAGCAAGAAGCGCAGCGCAATAAGGAAGAATTGACGGAATTGGAGAAAGCCGTTATCGGTGCTCATTTCGTCAATATGATTTCAGGCATTGGCCGCTTGTGTTATCGTTCCAACAAAGGCATGATGCCAGTCTGTCCGTACTTTCTTGAAGACGATATTCCTGACGAAAAACAGGCTACTGGAGGTTCGGGCAAGTCTATCATTGTAAAATTGATAGTCGGCAGTGCTGTGAACGTGCTCGACATTGATATGAAGCGTATGGAGCATATTACCGATGCGAGGTTTGTGTTGGGCAATCTACTCAGCGAACCATTCAAGTATAGGGTTCTACACTGGGAGGATAAGCAAAAAGGATTCCCAATGAAGTACTTCTACAATATGGTTACTACAGGACTGACGGTAGAAAAGAAAAGCGTAGATCAGGAACTTGTCCCTCTAAAAGATGCCCCTAAACATGTCATCACCTGCAACTATCCTTTGTCGGACGATGACGACTCAACAGTAGGACGTTTCCCTCTCGTCAGCTTCTCAAATCGTTTTGCCAGAGCCAATCCGCAGAAGCGCAAAGCAGCACGTCTGATGTCGGCGTTGATGAAGAACTTCAGCGACAAGCCGGAAGAAATAGATGACACCGACCGCAACCAAGCCATTTACATCTGTGCTTTGGCAGTGCAGTTCCTGATGCGCTACCACACCTTTGCCATTGCACCGCAAGGCAATGTGCGTCGCCGCCAGATGGTGCAGAAGCTCACCGAGAGCATTGTCCGCTACTTCGAGTGGTTCTTCTCTCGCAATGAGGTCTACGGTGTGCCGATATGTACGGACGATATGTTCAACGAGTTTATGCGCGATTGGGCTGATGCTTCCGAGGGTAAGAGCAAGGAGTATAGCCGTGCTACCTTCAAGAAGAAGATATACGACTATTGCGAAAATATGTCGGTAGCGTGTAATCCTAAGCATCTCTTCGAGAACGAGAGCGACAAACAGCGCAAATGCTTTAAGCTCCAGGCATGGGTTACGCAGGAATACTTCACCGGTCGTGAGTGGGAGAATGACAATACCATCGAGCCGAAGTTTATCCGCTATATGCAGACCTCCAAGCACGTCTTCTTCTTCTTTCGTCCTGGCAAGGATGCAATACCGAAGGACTACCGCGAGCTAAAGCGCATAGCAAAGCAATATGCCGAGCAGCCCGACCCGCTGCCTTACCGCGACGACGATGGCAACATCATCACGCTTACCGATGAGGAGAAGGAACGTTGGGAGAACAACAAGACACGCAAGCAGGGTAGGCGTATGGCGTCGTCTCCGGCAATTACTACCGCCGCAACTGTTACGCCGGACGTAAAGGAAGATGATCTGCCGTTCTGATGCAGTAATAATTATTTAAAACGAGAATTAATGATAGCACGTGAAACGTTAGAAAAATTAAACGTCTGGGATGTTCTTGTCCGAGTTTCTATCGAAAAAGACAGAATAGAGGATGAAGAAATGCTGCTTGTCGTCAAGTGTGGAAAGAATCGGTTTGATCCATTTGGAAAGTCTGGATTCACTTTGCGCTGTGCTCTAAGTCTACCTTTAGACACATTGAGGTTGTTCAGAGAGAACTATTTGCTCTATGATTATATTCCAGGTTGGGAATGCGATTTTTCTACCGATGAAGATGATTTGGAAAACAGGTCGTATTATTCATTTCGTAGAGCGACTTTAGTGGAAAGATGTCTATTTGCCCGTGAACTTGAAGAGCAATATGGAGTAGCCGAGCAATCTGATATTGAAGTTCAGCCTATAGACATTCCTATGGAAATAGTCAATGTTGAAAAAAAATGGCTTTGCGGAGGAAGCAAAGAGTACCCGAATGTGCCTTTTGCTGTAGATGTGAAACACGAAGGAATAAGGTAATTTGTATAGAGAATATAGAAAGTACAACTTAAAATATTTATAGATTATGAAATTATATCGTTACATGTCTTCTTTTGAGATAGCTAAGTTGTTTCATCGAGAGATATTGAAAAATACTACTGACCACAGCAAACTTCGTGGTACAGCAAGTACGGCAAAAGGATTCTGTTTTGGAATTGGTGACATGGAACAGGCTAAAAAGGATCTTAGACGACTGAAGGGAATCGTCACTTCTGATGCCCTGTTAGTGTTCACACCTAAAAACATTGATAAGTTTACACAATGTAAAGGTCGCTATATAGATTATGATAAGATTGATGCTGAAGGGAAATCTATCGCAGACTATCCCATAGGAAAAGAACCCCACAAGTACTTCGATGAATATTGCGCCGAGAGTTATTCTGTTGACGATATTGAACAAATAGAGTATTTTAAAGTGGGTACGCCGTTCTTTTCCTAAAGCAAAATTCAAATAAAATAATACGCTATGCGAACATTCACCCCCCCCAAGTGCGAAAACTGCATCTCTTACGACCATATCAAATGCGGTTGCAGAGAAAAAAGCTCACCTCTGTTCGGCGGCAATATCAGTCCGTTTCACCTTGCTTGCGGCAACTTTATAAGCGTGTCAAAGGTATATGCACCAAAGAACCGCATAAAGAAGTGGTATAAGGTGCGCACGATGGACGACATGAGCGACAGCAGGGCGAGACTCTATTAAACAGAAAACAGTAAACATAAACAAATAAAAAACAACAAAAACAAAATGGCAAGTTACAACGGCAACATCGACTTGCTCTCCTTAAATGGAGCGCAGGTGTTCAAGGGTATCGACTCGAAAAACCCTGAGCGTGTATATGTCTGTATTCCGGCAGGCTTGAACGAAATTAAAGTGGAACAGGCTCCTAAAGACCCTACTCGCACATTGGCTAAGTTGCGTGTAAACATCTGGCCACTCAACGAGCAGTACAAGGCTAAGGTGCGCCAGGCTGCTTTGGAGCGTGGCGACAGCAACGTGACCGTACCGACACACGAAATGCAGATGTCGTTTTCGGTTGACTATATCAAGGACATTGTACGGAAGTTTCCGAAGCTCGTAGAGCAAGTGAAGGAAGCCAACAAAGAACGCGACCCCGAGATTGTAAACCAAGACCCCACCGACGAGAATACTCATCTCTTCAAGGCTATCCGCCAGCGAATGAATAAGCGCCTGGCTATGCTCTACCAGCCACAGACAACACAGCAGCCTTCACCATACGCCACACCGAATGTAGGCGTAGCAGGAGCAGCTACCGGATATGTGGCACCAGCCGAGAATACTGACCCACTCGCAGGCTATACCGATGCCGACGTAGGCGACCTGCCGTTCTAATTCAAAATGCGCAACGCGCATAATTCAAAACTCAAATTTCAAAACTCAAAACTTATGAAGTTACAAGCCCTATCATCCAAAGCCCTGCACGCTGCCCTTAACAAGTCGGCAAAGTGTATCGGCTCTAAAAATCCCATTGCCATTTTCGACAATGTGCTGCTGACCTGCAACGAAAGCGGTCTGTTCTTTCTTACGTCATCTACAGCAGAAGCACAGCTCACCATCCCGGCGCCCATTTCGTTGTGCGGTGGCAAGTTTGATAAGCCGATAGTGCTACCTATAAAGATGCTCAGTTCGCTGTTAGGCACACTGCCCGACTGCGTTGTCACTCTTGATATAGAGGAGGGTGGATCGTCGTTCACTGTAGAGTATTGCACCGGCAGTGGCGACAACGTTAAGTCGGGCAAGGCTAAAATGGCTTATTTCTCGGGCAACGAATACCCTCAGATGCTATTGCCCAAGAGTGAGGCATCAACAATTATTTGCCTGCCTTTTCAGTTGTTCCATTCTGTTATAGATACTGCTGATAAGTTTGTTCAGATAGACGAACTTCGCCCCCAGCTTTCCAGCTTGTGTGTAGACATTGCCGACGACCGCTCAGAGGTGGTCTTTGCGGCTACGAACGGACATACGCTTGCAAAGATAGTACACAGCAATGATCCGCAGAAGGGTGGCAGTGATTTCTTCCGTAGTGGCGAGCCTCGCAAGACGCTTATCCACCGCAATTACTTCCGCACGTTGTCAGCCTTTGACGGATGCGAGGAGATCAGCATCGAGAACGACGGAAACACCATCCGTTTTTCGTCGGGCGACATCGAACTTATTTGCAAGCACATGGAGGGCAAATACCCTAACTACAGCGGCGTAATTCCGAAGTCCAACCCCTACTTCGTCGTATTTGACAAGAAGGAAATGACTGACATCCTGCGCCGTGTCAGTCTGTTCTCAAGTAGCGCAAGCAATCTTGTAAAGGTAGAGAAGAACGGCATTTTCATCAACGTTTCTGCGAGTAACATGGATTTTGCTTTGTCCGGCGAAGACCAGGTGCTCATATCTAACGCAGAGTGCCCCGACAATTTCCGCATCGGATTGAAGTCGTCGGCTTTTCAGACCTGTATCAACTCCATTCCGTCGGACACCATACGAATGCAGTTGCTTGACGCTTCGCACGCCGTAGTGCTCACCGCTGACACACCTGCGCCTAAAGTGATGACGCTTGTGATGCCGATGCTGCTTGACGATTAATTGATAATTCATAACTAATAATTAATAATCAAATGGACGATACTCTACTTTTCATTCCGCCTTGCTGTGTAGACACCAAGCTACCCAAGGCTGTCAATCAAGCGCCCCACCGTCAGCTTACGTTTTACACACATGGCGACGTGACGGTAGAGAAATTCTATAAGGCAGTGAGCCACCTCGTGATAGACTCGCACGTGATGGTGCTCACCATGCCTTTGCCTAAGCAAGAGACATTTATGTTTCTTGAGCAATGTTTTGAGCGAGGATGGATAACCCACCTCGTGCTATCCACCTACCGCTCATGCGACTCGCTCATAGCAAAACACCTTGGCGATTACGCCGACCGTATCATCTATGCGCAAAGCGACGACGTGAGCGACCTAAGCAGCCACATGGTGCTCTACAACAAAGACAGGGCATTGACACTAAGCGGACCGATGTTCGACCGTCCGCAAATAGATGTACGACTGGCTGCATACACAATAGTATTCCATCCCTCCCATCTGCTAAACTCTACAGCCGACTGGGGCAATTCGCTCCGCAATATTCTCTTCCCCGACGTACTGCGTCAGCGCAAGAAGACGTTTGCCGGAGGTGTAAAATTGATAAAGGATAAGGAAATAGACAGGTTCATACACTTGGAATTTCCGCCATTCAAAGAAGAATAAATATGAGACCACTTACACAGTCATTCACCGAGCTGCGCCGCTATATGGAAAAGTGGCAATGGAACGACCCACGCACGGGTCAGCGCGTCACAGGCTTCAATCCACCGCAGACAGCACGCAACGTGGCACGTATGCCGTTCTACATACGTTTCCTCACCAAGACGGGACATGTAGACACCGGTACCTGCGTCTGCCTCTCGGTTGACACCATACGCCACCAGCGCAAGGTGCAGTTTGTGGAGAGTGGCGAGATAAGGGTTGTGAACGACATACTCGTGCTCGAAGTAGATGGCACGAGATTTATAACGCATTAAAACGATTTGTTTACATGGAGTTTAAGTCATTTTTTATGGTAGATTAATATTGTTTTTAAAGCACTACTCTGGTTCGTGAGAATAGGAGTGGATTTCTAAAACGTTTTTATTTTTGATGGAATTTAGTTTACTTTCTCGCTCGTGAGAGTGGGGAAGTTTTTAGAGTTTTTTTATTTGCTCCGTGTGCGCAGTCTATAATATAAACAACTTTTAAAAAATCAAAAATATGAATTTGTTCAAGTCAAAGAAAAAGCAGTCGCTAAAAGAACTGCGTGACCTTACCGCCGTTTGTTCAATTCTCGACGAGTTTGAGCGTAGGGGCATTATCTTCTGGCGTCGCAGGGACAATCTTCTCCTTATCGAGGAAGTTCTCGCTGTGTTAAAGTTGGCCGAGGGACGTGCCGGCTTCCACAAGTTCCTCAATCAGGTTGCCATGTGGCAGAGTAATAAACTTATTAACGAGGCCTACGAAGCATATCGTATAGAGGTAGAAACGGACGCCGTGCGCAAGGCACAACTCAAGTTCGCAAATCTCACCAAAGCCGACATTATGCGCATCCGGCAAGAGGCAAGAGAAAACATGCCGATGCTGCCTATGGAGCAGCTTGACTGCATCAAGGAGTTCGACATATTCGTTGTCCGAGCTAATGCTCCTTCGGCGCAGAATGCTACAGAAGAGAGCGGTCAACTTCTTGCTCTTGGCCATTACGACGGAGAGAAGGTAGAGATGGCAATGTACGATGATGTGAAACACAACCTTGTAAATAGCGACAATGATTAAAGTATCTTTCAACCATCACGATTTTATGTTCGCCATCGAAGGATTTGTTTATGGCTCGCATCTACGTCAGCACGTATGGCGCAATATCGTCTATAAGGCGATTCCTCAGATGTCGGTAGAGGACATGGACTACTTTTGGTTCTTCTTGCGGCGTTATTTTTTCGGGTCGTACTTTCGAGAAAAAGAAGATTCGGTGCAAACGCGTTTTGGCTATTACGACTTTATGCACGTTCTTGCGGTGCTGCATCGCGGCAACCGATACAAGGTGACACTTAGAACAAAGGAGGGAGAAGAAGCGCAGCGCTGCCTATGCTACAGATTTGACGGACACTACCGCCCGCTGCATAATTATCAGCGCAGCAAGAAACGGAGACGCTTACGTTTAGAAAAGAAGGTTGCGTTGTTTGACCTCTTTATTCCTGACGAGAATATAAGCGTTGCCGTAAAAGTCAAGAGTGGGGCAAACAAGTTCGTAGAGGAAGACAAGGAGTCATGGTGGAAAGACCTTGACATTTATGATGACTTCCGTCGGAGATTCGGTCTAACGGTTGAGAAGTGCGATTATTGACAATTAAAACAAAAACGAATGGCAACAAAGATATATCATACCAAACTGGAAGTTTTGGCAAACGACAAAGAGGTGAGGAAGGTTGCGGTAACAATGTTCCGCAATTCCTGCAATCGGCTTGCCGATTTGGTGAACGCAAAGCTATTTGACGGATCACGCAACTGGTATTGGATAGCTGATGAGATAGGAGGCACGTGCGACTTTGAAGAAGCCGACTCTTTATCTCCCGAGGAGATGGCGCGCATCTTGGAAGCGGATATGAGTCACGAAGATTATGTTGAGTGGCGCGAAGCGAATTTGGCAAACGACCGATACATCAATCTGAAGTCGTGGCTTTTGGGCGCACGGCACGATATGTTTAAAGAAGAAACTAAAACTTTTGAATAATTCATCGGATAAAAACAATTTGTTCTTAATTTGTTTTTTTTCTTTTCTTAGCGAAGGAAATTTTTAAAACATTGGCAGTCGCTGTGAAGCGGCTGCCTTTTTTTACCTTCCACTCGGCAGCACAAACCAACCGCCACCGCCACGGAAGAATTTGTAACCTAAATACAGAGTATCGAAGGCATCCGTGAAGTCGGTACGTTGCTGTAAGGGCAGTGTGTCCTCACTTTCTGGCTTCTTTTCGCCCGACTTATCCTTATGAAATCCTTTGTACGAAATCTGCACTTCGCAGAGCTGCATGGCTATGATAAGATCGGGGTTGTTTATTTGGTTAATACGGATGGCGGGGTAGGAGAGGTGAGCAAGACCGTCGTTAATGATTTGATGTTTCACCTCGTGCTTTTCCGGCGCACCCATGTCTATTGCTGTCACGTTCCAACCTCGTTTCTCCAGTTCTGCAATCACTATCATATAGAAGCGTTCGTCGCTTGAAGCGTACGAGGCTCCCTGCTTGGCAGTGGAATCGTAGAAATACGTCACGTCGCGGTTGATGGCTCGCTTCGGAGCGTAGTAGTCCGAAAAATCGGCAATTAGTTCGCGTAGTTTGCGCTCGTTCTTTACGTAAAAACTCTTTATCACATTCAGACACTCCATGCCGTCACGCGCGTAGCCTTGTCCCACAACGAGCGTATTGATGTTAGCGTTATAGTCGAGAGCTATATATAGAGGCAGGGAGTTGATGCAGTCGGAATCCATGCGGCAGTCGTTGCGCTCGGCGAGTTCCTGGAAATCGGGTTGGTAACTCTCGTTCGTAATGCGCTTGCCACCGATAATGCCTGTAGATTTTTGCGTAGAAAACTTCGCGGAGCTGAGAGGGTCTATCTCGTCGGGGATATAACCATGAACATGATCAATGTCGAGGTTGGAGTAAAAGCCATCGTTTGACTTCTGCATCTTGACGTTAAGAATTGAGACCGCGAAGGTGTATGGCGGAAGGTCACGCTTCATCTGACGAATATAGTCTTCACTCAAAATATCCACATTGTCGAGCGATGACGCACGGCGCACGCAGAAAGCCACACGGCGCAGCTCACGCAGATAACCATCAGTGAACTTCTTTGAGCGCAGAAACATCTGCATCTCGAAATCTTCTTCTGGCGTGATAAGATACTCATAATCGTAAATTAGTTCGGCATCGTCCTGTGGAATGAGTTTATAGTTGACAGCCATCTCCACCATACCCTTTGTGACGTGTTGGCCATGGTTGGGCATTATCTTGAACTGTCCCTCATGCTTCATCATCTTTAGAGCCACGGCACGGATCATCGTGCGCAAATCCTTCGGCACCACATGTACTGAGTGCCCCGTCTTCTTGGCGTTATATAAAAGGTCGTTGTAGCGTATCACCTTATTTGCATAATCCTCCAACTGCTCCTGCACCCATCGGTAAGTCTTGCCCTTGAACGGACCCGTCTCTACGGTCAGGTCCAGTTTCTCCTCCTCCTTCTCCAGCCACGAACCTTTGGCAGTGAGCGAGGCATCCGAGAGAAAGCGTGTTGATTTATACATCGGGTTGTGGTCAGAGAAGTTGATGTCGCCCAGCGGATGCGTCTGACCTGAAAGAGCCGGCATCAACTCGTCCGTTACTTTCTTATACGGGAAGAATCTCGCCTCGTCGCCCACCATTGCCGAGAACGTGTAGGAGTTGGCAGAGGCAGTCTGCGAGAGAGAAATAAGAACCCATCCGGCACCATTCGCCAGCCAAATATAGTTGTCGTAGTTCTTAGGTTTGAAGATACTCTCGCGAGCATGTTTCGGCGGTCGTCCCCACCCAAAGTGGATGCCCTGCGTAAAGCCGAACATGCGTTCCATGGCAGCCATCGTACTCGGGATGGTCTTGCCGAAGCCCTGTTGACGCGACACTGCCACCCATGCGCCGAGCATACCAGGCATGGAGTTGCTTGCCGTCCAGACGTAAGGAGCCACCAAACCATCGGTCTTACCCACACGGCGGGCAGCAATCACTCGCTCGTCTTTGGCTCCCATGTATAGCGACTGCTGCTGGAACTTAGTTAAGTAAATATTATGTGCTTGCTGCATTGTTATCCTGATGTTTTATGTCCTACATGCCATTTATTGCACGTCCTGCACCGGTACACCGTATATCTCTGTGCTTTGAGATTCGGGTTCTCTTGTAAGAACTCCCAAGCATCTTCCTCGGTCTCGTATGTTTTCTTCGCCTTCCATGAGTGCTGCTTGCGAGTGTAGTGCTCGGGGTCCGGCTTGAATGGCGGAACCTTGTTGAAGTATTTGTGTCGGTTGTTACTCATGTGTTGTTTTTGTGTTCTTGCCGGTTGTGTTGTCAGAAAAGAGTAGGCTGCGCCAGTTCCAGTTTGATGCGCTTGCAAGCCTTGTCGTAATACTCCTTGTTGAGCTCGAAGCCGATGAAGTTACGCTTCTCGCGGATGGCTGCAATGGCGGTGGTGCCGCTGCCCATACAGTTGTCTAAGATGGTGTCGCCCTCGTTGGAGTAGGTGCGGATGAGATACAGAATAAGAGCTACTGGCTTTTGGGTGGGATGGATCTTCTCCTTATCCCGAATAAATTCGAGTAAATTTATAGGGAAACGAGAACCATCACTTACTGTCACAGCTCCTCCATTCTGCGCTTGACATTTTCCTCGTACCATTGCAGCGTCTTTTCGTTGAATGCCATTTTTGCAGGCATAAGGCTTGCACCCCTTAATCATTTGAGGATGATACTCCATATACATTTTTTTCTTGCTTTCAGTTGTTGCAGCCATTCCGAAAACACATATATCCTCTGTAATCTTCAATGGTTGATGATGGGAATTTAAGTAATTAGTACCGCTCTCTTTTTTCCATATCCAATTGTACTTATACATATCTATGTTCGACATGATAAGCGCAGACGTAAAAGGTTGCTGACTAAACAAGACTATAGCACCAGTATTTTTTATGATTCTCTTGTATTGCTCCCACAACTTATCAAATGGAAGCACGCTATCCCAAGCGCAAGCAGTAGTACCATACGGCAAATCGCACACGATGCAATCCACGCTCCCGTCTGGGATCCTTTTCATTCCTTCCAGGCAGTCTTCATTATATATCTTATTCAGTTCTATCATGCTTTGTTATTTTGTAAATCTATCAGTTAAACCATTTCACAGTTGTTTCTCCCTTATACCCTTTCTCCCACACGAACCATGCGTAAGCCGCTGCGCTGCTGCCGTACTTGTCGAAGTCGCCATTCATAGCACATTTCAGTCGCGACGAACTTACCCAGACACGAATGGGGGGTAGAACGGAAGAGATCGCGTCGGGCCTTGCCTTCGAGGAAAGTCAGCTTTAGGAACATTGCCACTTTCTTTCTTTCGGGAATGATGCTCAGAGCCTTCTCCACAAACTGCTGCGCATATTTGTAGGGTGGATTGGTCACGATGTTGCCGTTCCACTCCTGGTTGTCAATAGCGAGAAAGTCAGCCACCTCGCCGTAACCTCTATCCACAAGGTCGCGACTCACCACCTCGTACCCTGCCGCCTTCAGCACCTCGCTTATGTGTCCTTCGCCACACGCAGGTTCCAATATTCTACCGTCGAATTGTTCCAACCGGCAAAGCCACTCCGTAGCTTTTGGCTCCGTAGCGTAATAGTCTTCACGCTGTCGTTCTCCGTCAGCATGATTACTCGCTCCTAATGTCTTGAACACGGCAGCCGAGCCGCCCACCCAGTCCTTAGCCATTGCAAGCCTCCTTTCTGTTTATATTGCTATTACTCATAATGTATGACGTTGTGTGTTGTTTACGATTCCTCTCCAAAGTCTATTTTAAGATATTGGAACCTCTCGGCATACCATTGTCTGTACGATTTGCCCGAAATCCACCAGTCGTAGATGTTTTCCGCTATTTCGTTTTCCTGCTCCTCTGTCAAGCGGTCAGAAGAGGAGCTGGACGAAAACCCGTGCATTGCAAGAGCCCATATTCCCGTGTTTCGCCTCTTGTTTCCGTTTTGTCCCCAGTCGGATTGTTTGTAGAATCGAGCTGGATCCAATGTTCCGGGTCGGGATGCTTGATGTAGCCGCCTGCGTCCTGAGCAATCCTCTGACGTCTCTGAGAGGCATCCAGTCCTTGTGGATATTCCTTCAGATATATTCTTTTTTGAATACCCCTCCCCGTTTCGGATGGCCTTAATCGCCTTAATCCAGTTACTCTTTACATGTGGATAGCGTTCGTTTTCTATCATCTTTTGCTTATGCGAACTCATTGGACAACCTATGCAGCCTATGCGGTGCCAGCCTTCGTCGTAGAGCGAGCAATGCGGAACTTTCACAACATCATTAAGAAATTCCCATACGTCTTGCTCGGTCCAATAGATAATGGGCGAAATCAGTAGACTCTCTTTGCCGTGGATGCAACCTAACGTCTGTTCCTCGTCGGCATTGGTGATGTTCACTCCGTCCTCTTTTGACTTTCGCCTTATGCGTTTAGCCTTCTGCTCTTGTCTATACTCTTCAAGACCATCGAGGTCGCCGCTAAACTTTCGATTGTTTATCTCCACCTCGTTGCGCTTTGCCCGGCGCGAACTCTCTGCCTTACGTATGCCGATAAGCGTAACCTTGCCAGCACCTGCCGTTTCCTTGTATTCAGCGCAGCACCAACGCACACGCATAGTTGGCAAAATCTGTCTTTCTACGGCACTTTGAAAGATGGATTTACCAGGCTTGTTTAGTTACACCTCGGGATAGTTTTTCTTCACGAAGCGTATCACTTCGGGCGGGTCAACGCTCGTAAGATTCATGTGACCTTGAAACCTTACCCCCGCTAACTGTGCGATATGGTAGAGAGCCTGAGAATCTTTGCCGCCGCTAAACGCCAAAAAATAACCTTGCTCGGCATCATAGTTGAGAGCAATCTTCTCGGCCTTTTGCAACAATTCCACCGAGTGAAGCATTTTCTTTCGCAATCGTGCCGAAGCACGGTTTAAGGCTTCGGCAAGCGTAATTTTTATATTCATTTATTTATAAATTTGTATTATTATATTTTTACTATCAAAGTCGGCATTTAGATAAATAGGAGGCAGCGTGCCATGCTAAAGAACTCACGAAAAGTCATCGTTACCCGAACGCAATCCGAGCGGACGGCGAACGCAATCCAATCGGACGGCGAACGCAATCTGATCGGACTTCGTCCAACACGACCTTTCATCGTTTCCTCTATCAGTCCAATTATCATTTATATTTTGTTTTCTTCAGTATTGTCTTTTTGCTCGAACTCGTACCGCAGTGGCATTTCCTTATCATGCGAATCTTCTTTATCTTCCATGTATTCAAAGTAATCTGGCTCCTCCGGCTTTCCGCTACTGAGCAGTTCTTCATCCTCGATTTCTTGGAGGTCTTTTGTGGTAAGCCCGTACTTTCGAGCCATGCGCAGCTTCTCCTCTTCGGTGTAGTTCACGCGGTCGCGCTTGACGATGCTCACATCCTGCGTGATGGCAATGCGACTCATGTCTGGCATCTCGTCTGTAGCGTCCTTCTCCTCCTGAAAGTTGCCATACACATTAGCCAAGGCCTGCATACCTTTATCTACTGCACGATCGTTATTCTGCTGCTTACCCGTGCGTATCAGCCATTCGGCACTGCTCAGATACATAGCCTTGTGTCGTGGACTCTCGTCGGTCTGGAAGAAACGTATCAGGTGGTTGCATACCAGCACGTCGTTGTTGAGCTCCGTGACGGTACGCGGACAGATATTGCCCTCATCGTCGAGCGTAATCTTCAGCGCAAGCACATACTCCTGCGCCTCCTTATTGCTCTGCGCCGCCTGGTTGAAGAACATCTCATAGTCACGTCGGGCGATATTGCGGCACACCGTCCGAGGGTCGATGTCCTTGTTTTGCACCCATCGCTTGTAAAACTCCGAGCATATCTGCATACGGTAGCGTTGCTCCAGCTTTGGAAACGCCGTTTCTATACTTGTGCCGTAACTCAACCATTTGTCAATGCGGGCGAGCGTGTTTTGTGTAAGTCCTGACATAGCATCATTAGTTTTTTTTCTTGCCTTAAAGTTACAATATTGCCCGTCCCCCATACGGACATACTTAATCTCCCCGCACCCCACAATGTCCGTTATGTGTAGTAACTAATCAGTAAATTTGTTGTATAAAATTCAGGACAACAACACAAAAACACAACACAAAACATGAACAATCCATTCTACGTTTCGCGAGCCATTGCCGCAGTGCTCGGCTTGCTGTGGGTTCACATCGAACCCTCGATCAATTTTATCACCGTGTGCTTCTTCGCTCTCATCATCGACTGCTATACGGCATGGCGGTGCAACCGTCGCATCTACCAAAGATACCGCGAAGAGATAAAGCGCAACCCGAAGTGTAAGATGGACGGCAAGTTGCGCTCCAAGAAGATGGCAAAGATGGTATGGACCTTCTCCGTGCTCATCATGTGCATCTGCCTCGCCTCATATCTCGACCGTAACATTCTTGGCTATATGAATACCCACCTCGCCAACCAGCTCACTGCCATGTACTGCCTCGTACAGTTCGTGAGCATACTTGAAAACGAGAGCACCTGCAACGGAGCAGCTTGGGCAAGAGTGCTGCAAAAGATTGTGGCAGACAAGACCGAGCGACACTTCAACGTGAAACTGAAAGAACTGATGAAGGACAAGGAAGCGGAGGGAGCAGCGAAAGAATAACAAACAAAACTAAGCAGTATTATGACAATAAGCAATATCCTTGAGCATTGGGCAAGCATTTACAAGCCATTATCTCACAAACCCGAAAGCGAACGCCTCGAAGACCAGAGTTTCTTCCGCATCCGCTACATCGACCTTGAGAACATTTTCTCCCGGAACGCCAACATCGTTCACTCACCGTGTATGCTATACAGCGTACTGATCACCGGCGAACTCGTTGATGCAAAGAAGGCATCTGTCTCTCACCAGGTGTGGTTTCTCGCCAAGGTAAAGGACACGCCGCAGACCCTTGGCCGTTACGACGGCAACAAGATAGAGCGCACGGCAAACGACCTCGCCGACTACTGCAAGGATCTCATAGCATGGCTTATCGAGGTGAAGCGCACAGGCCGCTGCCCCGTCACAAAGCGCAGTTTTGCCGATGATGCCGTGGTGATGGCAGAGCTGCAAAGCATAGACACCAGCTCCATCTCCTTCGGTTTGGTGGGCGACATCTATGCCGGACAATGGCTCGTTGTGGGCATGGACTGGAAGAGTCTGCAACCGCTATACAATTTCGCGTGTGGCAGCAATGGCAAGTATATCGTGCCGAAAGATGAAAACTCGGATGATAATAAAAAGTAAAACATCATGCCAAAACCCATACAAACCCCAGCCTTTGATTTCAAGGACACCGCACGATGGTATCTTGGCGACGTATTGCGTCAGCTCAAGATAAACACCGAGACGCAGTGCATTTTCCCGAAGGAGATTTATAGCGGCTTTCGGGCAATAAACGATGCACGCGGAGCACGCGGACAATGGCACGCTGCGGGAGTGGGCGTAAACTCTTTCCAAGGTAGAATAGTGAATGATACTCCCGAAGGTTGGACCTACGAGTTTACCTACAACGACTATATGCGCTTCGTGGATATGGGTGTAGGTCTCGGTACTAAGTACAACGATGTGGATAGCGCACGAAAGGCCAACTACTCTCGCCGCTATGTCCGTTCCTGGAAACGCTATGGTGCAGGTCGATCGCAGCGTCCTGCTATTATGATGGAGCTTCGACACCTGCAATCGCGTATGCAAAACTATCTTGTTGACTTCTACGGATTTCAAGGTGAAGCGCAGATGATTAAGGCTTTTGAGGATTCGGATATTCATATCACACTCTAATAACACAAAACGACAATAACAATGGCAACACAAAGATTAGCAAAAGTAGTAATCACAGCCAATGCCTCTACAGCCAAGAAGGTATTGGAAGAGATTGACGCTCTTGTGCAGAAATATACTGCCGACATTCAGAAGATGACTGCCGCAGGTCAGGCTAATACGGCTGAGTGTAAGCAAGCAGAACGCACGCTAAAGGCTCTCTCGCAAGTGCAGCGCGACAATATCGAGGATACGAAACGATTGGGTGAGGTGGTGCAAGACCTCACCAATACTAAGCTCCGCGACCTTCGCCGTGCGCTCGGTTCGGGTAAGGCGGCTCTCGCTAAACTTACAGGCTCGGATGCAGACTTGAAGAGAGCAGAACAGATACGAAGCGAGATGAAGCAGGTGGGCGATGAGATACGCCTTATAGAAGGTCAGTATGTCAAGATTCCCGATGGATTAAAGAATATAAAGAACCAGTCAGACCAATGGCTCGACAAGGCCATCAAGCAACAACGCGACCTCGTAGGCTCATTGGAAAAATCGGATGCGTCGTATCAGCAGAATCTCGCCACATTGAAGCAGCTGGAAGCCGAGGAGGATAGACGCAAGGGCAAGATGAGCGTGTTGGAGGCACGTCAGACTGTAAGCAATGGTAATGCTTCGGCATCTGATTTGCGCCGAGCCAAGACTACGCTTACTGAGGCCCGCGACAATACACCTACAAAATTTTCTGATACTATTGGCGATTATAATCGTGAGCTCCAGGAGATAGAGAAGCGATTGGAGGCCGTGTCGGGCAAGACTCAGAAAGCATCAATGAGCTGGAAGCAGATGAAGCAGGTATTGGCTGAACCCAACAAGGCTTCGGGCGAAGATATAAAGCGCACGATGGAAGTGATACAGCAGAAGATACAGCAGCTTCCTGCTGGCAGCAAGTATGTAGCCGACCTTCGTCGCCAATACTCCATGCTCGAACAGACTCTCAAAGGTACACGTATGTCGCAGAGTGCCCTCAACGACATTCTCACTCGTAGCAAGCAGGGTAAGGCTTCCCTCGACGAACTGCGCCGTGCTTACAAGCAACTCGAAGAGGAACTAAACCAAATCAACACCAAGAGCAAGGAGTTTGCCGATAAGCAGAAGTCGATGAAGGAGCTGAAGAAGAACATCGACGAGGTGACGGGTGCAGCCAACAAGCAGAGTGGGGCATGGCATACAGCACTGAAGAACCTCACGGCATACGTTGGATTGTTTGCAGCGTTCAACAAGGCGAAAGAACTTGTGACGGGTGCCATTAAGAAGAATTTGGAGTATTCAGGTTCGTTGACCGACATCCGTAAGGTCAGCGGTCTGACTATGGAGGAAGTAAAAAAACTCTCTACTGAGTTGGCCAAAATAGACACCAGAACATCCGTTGATGGACTGGCACAGCTCGCGTACCAGGGTGCGAAGCTCGGTATGGGCAAGTATGGTGTTGAAGGTATGGCCCAGTTCGTAAGAGCCGCGGATCAAATCAATGTAGCCATTGGTGAGGAGATGGGCGAGGAAGCTCTTCCGGCACTCTCTAAGATGGTGGAAGTTATGGGACTTATCCCGAAAATGGGTATCGAGAAGGCTATGGAGGCTACAGGCTCTGCCATGTTTAAGTTGTCTTCTACGAGTACTTCAACTTCAAATGATATTGTGGAATTTTCTAAGCGACTGACGGGTGTTGCTCGTACCGCGGGTATCACAACCGACCAGTTGCTCGCCCTCGGTTCGGCAAGTTCTTCGATGATGCTTATGCCGGAGGTGGCTTCTACGGCTATGGGTAAGTTTATCGTAGCTTTGCAGAAAAACCACAACCTTATTGCAAAGGAACTCGGCATACCCGACGAGACCATTAAGAACCTCTATGCGTCGGGTCACGCTATGGATGCTATCGTGCTTGTACTTGAGAAGATGCGCGACAAGGGTAATATGAATGCCTTGGGCGGAATTTTTAAGGACCTCGGCTCCGACGGTCAGCGACTCGTTACCGCTATGGTTACGATGTCGAAGAACGTGGATATGCTCAAGGATCATCTCTACGAGTCGGAAGAGGCATTCCGTGAAGCCACAGCCGTAGGTAAAGAATACTCGATGCAGCAGCAGAGTGCCATCGGTATTCTCGAAAGAGCTAACAACCTTTGGGAAAAGGCGTTTGTCAATCCTGACGGTGTAGACGCTGTAAAGGGTATGGCGGAATGGTGGTATGAGATGTCGGCAACGATGACAAGCAGTCCGTTACTGAAAGGCACATTGCTTGTTTCTCTTCAGATGGTTCTTATAGCATTGAAAGCCGTAGCGTCCCTTTTGCCGGTAATCATTGGCTATATAGCTTCACAGGGTCTTTATTCTGGTTTGACCCTTCTGTGGCAATACTTGACAGCACTGGGCGTAGCGGTAAAGAGTATGTTTCAATATGCAAGAGCTCTCTTCACGGCCAATGCAGCGCAAAGCACGTTGAACAAGACTATGAAGCTAAACCCCTGGATAGCTCTCGCGAGTGTCATTGTCGGCGTGGCAGGAGCTATATATGGATATACACAACGTGCAAAGGAAGCGGCTGAAGCAGCGAAGGAAGCCGAGAGGCAGGCAAACGCATGGCGATCTACCCTTGGTCAGGCTGCTGTGGAAACAGCAAATCTTAACAAGAAGCTCGGAAACTATAAGCGAATGATGAGCGAGTCGAATCTTTCACAAAAGGAACGTCAAGGTCTCATATCTCGATTCAACAAGGATTTCCGTTCGTATATATCTAACCTCGGTATTGAAATCAAGAGCGTAAAGGATTTGCGCGACCATTATGCAGAATTGGCGCAGGAGGCTCAGCAAGCCACCTATTATCGTATGCGAGAACAGGCGAAACAACAAGTCCTGCCAAAACTCGATGCTGACAGAAACGCCGCCTCGAATGCGTTGACAAGCCAAATGAGCGTTTTGGGTCTTGATAAACTCGGTGTGTCGTTTCAGGATATAGACAGATGGATAAGCAAAGGAGCAAACGGCAATGCTATCTTCTGGAGGTTGATGAAGATGCTGCCAAAGGAAAAGTCGGGCTTGACAGATGGTGTAAAATGGAAGCTCGGCAAGGACGGTTATATCTACCGTGATACCTACGACGGAGGAAAGGCGGGTTTGCACGTAGATATGGCCACTCAACGCGAATTTGTTAAGTTGCTTTCCGCTCTCCGGTGGTATGACAATTCTACTGGGCGAAGGACTAATAAACTAAAGCAGATTGATAATGCGTACTCGAATTGGGTAAAACCTGGTTATACCCCGTACCCCGAGGAACTTCCTGGCACTCTCGAAAACAACGCTCCCGAGAAGAATACTACCACTGGATCGGGTGGTAATCCTAACCGTGATAGAAAGAATATAGCAAAAGACCGTGCCAATGCGCTTATCGCCAATATAAAGGCTTTCTATGAGGAGCAAATGCGCAAATACCTGGAATGGGTAGCGCAGATGAATGCCGATGGCGAGAAGGTTAGCGAGGGTCAGCAGAAGGAACAGATGGACTATCTGCAATCGCAAATGGATCGTGCTCTTGGTACTGCTCGTCAGTCTATCGCTACCCTCGATGATGGTTGGCAAAAGTTCTATTCCCACATGGACGAGGACGTAATGGTATTTGACGATGAGACTTCTAAGCAACTGCTTGAGTCTATTGGTAAAGCGGATGTTGGTGAACTTCACAAATTGTTTACTAAACTGTCTGGTGACCTCTCTCGCGAAAACAATAAGACTCTCGCAGAGAACCTTGGCGCATTGCTCGACCAGATATTTGCCAATGGCTCTAAGGAATTGCGTGAGGCAGCAGAGAAGTTGCTTGCTCGTCAACGCGAAATACAGAAGATTTTGAACGAGCACGACTATACCGGTGCTGTTGATCGCAATACTCGTAGCAATTTCGACCGCTTAGGTTTCCTACAGCCAGCCGAGGATGTTCGTACCGACTCTCCCGAAGGTCTTGAAAAGATGAATGCTACTTTTGATAAGCTGACAATCAAGGCTCGTGAGTCTATTACCGTATTGTATAGTCTTAATCCTGAGAGTGAGGATTTTCAGAATCATTTTCTTCAGTTCTTGTCTGTAGCCAATGAGAGTTTCGATTTCTCTGTTCTTAAAGTGCAAGACCTCAAAGCTCTTTATCTTGAACTGATAAAGTATAACGATGAATACGCCGCAGCAGAGAAAAAGCAGTATGATGACGCTAAGAAAATTGCAGATTTTCTTTGGAAACGTAACGAGCGCAATCTTGCCCAGCAGGACAAATTGCGCAAAATACAGAATGAGAGCAACCTTTTCGGCAAACGCACAAACCTTCTCTCTAATCTCGGTCTTGCCAATCTTACAGCCGACCCTGAAATCGAGTTGATGAAGGCGCGTATGCAAGCTGCTGAAAACTATTACGCCTTTGTGAAAGCGAATTTTCAAAATAATCAGCTTATCAACGAAGCCGAACGTGCTCGCCAGGAGGCAGAACTTGCCTACGCCAATCAGATGGCAACAGCCATGAAGTCGCGCCTCTCGCAGATGAAGGAACTTGTGCAACCAATCGAGGACTTCGGTGCAGCCGTAGGACAGGCTCTTGCCGAAATGCGCTACGATGCAGAGAGTGCAAACGACGCTATCAAATCTGCCCTCAAATCCATGCTTGAATCCTGGGCGAAGATGGCACTCAACGACGTAAACACACAAATGTGGAAAGCCATCAACGATGCCGGCGCGAAACGAGGCAGAAAGAACGCACAGCCCGACATTGAGGCGGCGCGTGCTAATGCCGACGCTAATGCGGTAACGATGAATACGTCGGATATTGGCACGGCGGGCAATCCTGCTCATGTAATAGTGGACAATGAAACAAAGCCATCGGATCCTATATCGGACAAAAAGACAGATGTCGTTGTGCACTCGGAACCAGGTGGACCTGATGCGCTCCCCACGGTTGCTCACAAGGATTTGCCTGCACCGGCTTCTCCTATTTTGGTACCAAACAATACCGAAAGGCATGGAGCTGGAGGACTTTTTAAAAGTGTCGCCCCCGACACTCTGCCTTCTTATCCGTCGAAAGACAAAGTTAGCGCAGAACTCCCCGTAACAATAAAAGATGATAATGTTGTTGACTCTCGTTCTAATTCTCAGGAAAAGTCGGATTTGCAGCACGAATCTCTTTCGCGCGTAGAAGAGAAGAGAAGGGGTAATTTCCCATCTGATTTTCATCCCGATCTATACCCTGAGATTGCAGGCAATTCAAAGAAAGAAAGTCCTGTACCTTCGGTTGATACAAAAAAATACGAACCGCAGGCAAACGCAGCACTAAAGCGTGCGCATAATAACAATAACCTTCAAAATGAAGAACGTCGGGAGGGTGTTGTTGGTTTAGGCGATATACAAGAAAATGTTCGAGGTCTTTTAGAAGTTGCTAAGGATTTACAAAGCAAGGTCTCGGATAGAACAGATAGCAATGTTGGTAGTCCGGCGGAACAAACAGAGGAATCGGATTCTTCTGCAAATTCCACGTCGTATTTCGATCCTGCTCATCGCACACAAAAAGCCTTGCCCGCAGATGCTCAGGAATCTCAAGGCAAAGTTCGCAAATCGCCTTCAAATCAAAAACAAGGTTCTCCAGCGTTAAAGGGCGTAGCAGAACAGGCAGGAGGTTCTTTTGCTGATGCTATTACGGGACAATCTTCCTTTGCTGAAGCAGGTGCAGGAATTGTAATGGGCGGAGTAAATGCTGCTCTTAATGCAGATCTCGGTGACAGTAAGAAGAAAAAGAAAGAGGAAAAGCAGCGCAAAAAACAGCTTCGAGAAGAGAAGAAGCACCAAAAAGCTCTTTCCAAAGAGGTTAAGCAGGGCACAAAGGAGCGCGAGAAGACTACCGACAAGGGCGTGAAGAATATGACCGTTACAACGGAGCAAGGAAATAAAGAGCAGAGTAAAGGCACAGAGGTTGCACAGCAGACTATGCTTGGTGCAACAGATGCTGCTCTTAACGCTACTCTCGTCGCAAAACAAAAAAACAATGATGCAACTTTGCAGTCGGATGCAGTGCGCACTCAGGGCGAGGTGACATTCTCTATCGCTGGAGCAATGGCAAAGTGCTTTGAGTTCTTAGGTCCGATCGCTGGTCCTATTGCCGCTGCCGTAGTTATGTCTACTCTAATGGGACTTCTTCAGTGGGCTTTAAGTTCAGCTCTTGGTGGAGGAAAGAAGAAAAACTCAACCAAGGGTCCTAATACTAAGGTCGTATCTGGTATGCTTACCTACGACTCCGGCAACGTGCAAGACCTTCGTCCGTTTGTCGGCAACGATGGTAGTCTCTATTGGGCAACCGAGGACGACAAACCACACAACGGTGTGTCGCTCCTCACTCAGCCTACCGCTACCACCATTAATGGCCGTCCGTCGTTGGTAGCCGAGAATGGTCCCGAGTTGGTAATCGGACGTGAGACCACACAAGCAATGATGATGAATAATCCGCAACTGCTGAAGGCTCTCGTCAATTACGACCGCAACTATTCCGGTCGTCGTGCCTACGACACTGGCAATATAGCCGAGACAAGCCCAACAATCGCCGCAGGAACTTCCGTAGCCGACGAAATGGTGTCTTACCAAGCAAACACCAACGTCGCCCTTCTACAAGCCGTAAACACGCTCCTGCAACGCTTAGAACAACCTATCGAGGCAAAGATTGATATGTACGGCCGTGGCAAGCTCTATGACAGCATGACAAAGGCCAATCAGTTTATGAAGAACAAATAGCCTTCCGTAAGCTGCCTTTGCAGCAATCCGCAAGCAGCAAAAGCATTTTTCTTGCGCTATTTTTCGCAATCGGCAAAGCATTTATTAGGTCGTCACGCCGTTAGGCGAGGCGACCTTTTCTTTTGCGTTTCACTCGCATTTCTTCCGTTTTTCTCGCTTATTCAAGAATAAACTTCCGCCCCAAGAGTCAAAGTCTTCAAACTCTTGTAATTCCTTAATAATCATGGATATTACATATAATCTAATCATCAAAAGTCCGTAAATCTACTAAAAAACACTACTACTATATATAAATTTCGCCAATTTTCTTTCTTTCCCCATTTTCAAAACTCCCCAACCCTAACAATATAGTTAGTAGCATTAACGCCTATGGCGTAAATAATTGACATTTAATAAGTTGTAGGATATAGGGAAAGGCAAAAGCGATGCCGAAAAACGCTATAAAATGCCTTATTTCTACTATTCTTTATATTTTTTTTGTTCTTTGCGCTCGTATAGATATATAAAAAAATTACCCCATTTTTAAACTTTTAATTGATAAGTAGTGGAAAATCAGAAAGTTAAATCGCTTTTTAAAAAATTCATTGGGCGGTCACGAAGTGGATTTTGGGTGGACAGCAGAAGCGTTTTTCAAAATTACGAACTTTTCGTTTTTTGACATTTTTTGAAAAAATGGACTCGAAAACAAAAAACTGGACTTTTGAAGAATTAAAGTCCAAACATAACTAACGTAGGGAAAACGTAGCTAAAATATTGTTTATATCAATTTTAATTATTAAATTTGCAACCGATATGATAACCCAGTTATTTCTACTTATAAAATATGTTTGACGAGATATGCTCTATATATTCTGATGCGCTCGACAATGTAGGTCGGTATGTAGACCGTGAAACTGGTGAGTGCATTCAGCAAATGACCATCCGCGAGTTCTGCCTTACGGATCGTTGGAAACCCTATGTGCAGCACCTTCGTGCTATGCGCAAAGAGTATGGCAATAAGGCGAAGAAGATGCAGGAGTACATCGACACAAAGAAGCAGTTGCCTGGAGCTACACTTAGCGGGCTGTTTGCTCTCTACGAAGATGATAGTCTTACCCATCCAGGGCAGCGCGTCATGGTTAGTCGACGTGAAAGCCATCTCAAGCAGCATACTGGTTGGCTCGCCATCGACATAGACCTTGCTGACAACGCCCATCTGAGCAATTTTGAAAATGTGCGCTTCGCTTGCGGTTATCGTCCTGAAATAGCCTTGCTGATGCGGTCGTGCTCCGGCAGCGGATATTTCGGTTTAGTAAAACTGGCTTATCCTGAACGGCACAAAGACCAGTTCAAAGCTCTACTAAAAGATTATGCAGCTATCGGCATTACGCTTGACAAGGCTTGCAGCAATATCGGACGTGTGCGTTTCGCTTCATGGGATGATTCTGAGCACATATATATAAATAAAAATGTGGTGCCGTATAAGGGACTGGAAGGTGAGCAAGCTCAGCTTGTCTCCTTGGCTTCACGCCAAGCGTATCGCTCGCACAATGCGAATGTAGAGTATAAAGCCGAAGGCAACTCTAACTTCTGGGAACAGCAGCGTGTGCAAGACAGATTGGTCGAGGTTATTGTGCAGGAACTTGTGAGCAACCATCGGAATATTACCGAGAGTTATGATGACTGGGTGAAAGCGGGATGGGCATTGCGATCACATCCGTATGGTTTTGACCTATTCCACCAACTATCAAGATGCAGCTCTAAATATAATGAAGCGCAGACAAACCTGAAATGGCAGCAGTTGGGAAGCAGTCAGACCGTGACGTACAACTATCTCATTCATGCTTGTAAGGTGGCATTGGGAGAGGAAACATATCGTCAGATTTGTAGGCGAGTTTGGAGTGAGCTGAAGGAGTAAAAATAAAGGGAAACGCCTTAAACACTTTATAAGTGTTTAACCGAAAACTCAAAAACGGCAAAAACGCCCACGTTTTCGCAAAAAATGAGGCTTACGTGTGTTTTACGGTGGTCTTATGATTCTATATTGATTGCTCAAATGTTAAAATTCAAACAAAAAAACAATATATGAAACTAATAACAATTACTGGTTCGAGTGGTGCTGGAAAGGACACTGTGGCTCGGATGCTGTCCGACTTGGGTGGATATAAAGTGTTGTGTTCTTATACCACACGTCCGAAGCGTGAAGGCGAGATTGATGGTGTGGAACATCATTTTGTGGAAAAATGCGACGTGCAGCACGACAAGATGTTAGCATACACCCAGTATGGTGGCTATGAGTATTGGACCACCATCGACCAGGTGACAGACAAGGCTGTTTACGTTATTGACGAGGACGGTCTGAGAGCCTTGTGTGAGAAATTCCCCAGCATCGAGCTGTTCAAGGTTTGCGTGTCGGCATGGGAAGCAACCCGACTGCGCAGAGGGGTGTCGCAGGAACGTATGGATCGCGACAGACAGCACAATCTTCTGCCCTTGTCATTCTACGATGCAGTAATCTTCAACAACGGCTCTCTCCCAAGTCTGTTCGACAAGGTGCAGCGACGAGTATTGTGTAAGCTTCAAAAATAATAAACTAAAATTTATCCATAATGAAATTCATCGAACCACAAGTGGAATGGTGGCGACAGACATCTCTTCCACGACATATAGCAAGAGTGGGCAGAATATGCTACAAGGCTAAGGGCAAGCAGCCCGAAGAAGGAATAACCGAAGAGAAAGTGGAAGCGTTCATTCAGAAGCGCGACGAAGAACGCTGCAAGGGGTTCTGGGAAAGCGGACACCGCTCGATGTATCGCCACGGCACAATATACTTTTTCATGCCCAACGAAAAGGGTCTTCCTAACTACATTTGGGCGTATCTGAACGCTTCTCCCTACATCGACTATGCCACAAAGAACCATAAGGTATGGATCAGCACTAATATGCAGTTCATGCTTGAGAACAAGAACCTGATGGACGCGCTTAGTCCGTATTGTATCAGCGAAGAAAAGTTTATTGAGAAGGCTCAGAAGTACGAGTGTGAGGAAGCATTCTCCATTATCCGAATGACGCTGGTAGTGACTACACAGATAAGCACATCGCGCGAGCTCAACCGCACATCGCCCAACAGCATAGCCGAGCAGAGCACACGCTATTGCAATCTGGAGAAGAAGGGTGGCGTACAGATAGCACGTCCGCATTGGTATTTTTATGGCACTCGTTGGCAGCGTATGGTGTATCGTTTTGTATGCCGAGTATGCGAGTGGGGCTACAACCGACTTCTGAAGTCTGGATTGAAGCCGGAGGATGCACGAGGTGTTCTGCCTCTTGATACCTATACTGTTGTGGCATATACATACACGATTGCCGACTGGAAGCATATTCTTGACCTTCGTTATCATGGCAAGACCGGCACACCGCATCCTAATGCAAAGATTATTGGCGAGAAAATACGCTTCATCATCATTGTGCGTATGCGCCAGTATTGTGAGAAGTTTGACATTTAATCATCAATATAAACATATATATCATGGCAAATTTAGCTTTAAACGAATATCAGGACAAGGCAATGAGTACTTGTATGCCTGAGAGCGACAATCTCTTCTATATGCTTGCCAATCTCGTAGGTGAGGTTGGCGAGTTTGCAAGCAAAGCCGGCAAGCACATGCGTAAGGGCAAGCTGCATATAACCACAACACAACGTGATGAGGAAGGCAAAATCCTGCATACGCAGGTGTGGAACATATCTGACGAGGAACGTTGTCTTATGCTTTCTGAAATCGGTGACATTCTCTGGCAGACAGCAGGACTGGCAAAAGTGATGGGCGTTACGCTCGAAGAAGTGGCTGAAGAAAATCTCGCAAAACTTGCCTCTCGCAAGCAGCGAAATGTAATTTCCGGCGAAGGAGATATGCGTTAGTTTTTGTTTGATAATCAACCTTATGATAAATAGCATAAATTATGGCTAAATCAAATCCTATCAAAGCGAGAGAAGAGCTTGTTAGCAACCAGCCCACTATTTACTCTTTCCATTTCAAGGATGTGCCCACAAGCAAGTATGCCGAGACCCTCGATGTGCTCTTTCACAATCCCGACTATAATGACGCTGTAGAGAAGCGCAACCGACTCGTAAAGTCGGCTGAACGTTTGCGTCCAGGTTCGAGCGAAATGGTGAACCTTGTGCGCACCATTCAGCAGCATGATCGCAAATTGGCAGACATCATGTATGCTTCCATCGTGCAGACAAACCTACATTCAGAGGTTAGCTATGATTTTCTTTCGTTCGGTACTCTGCTGAAGTATTATGTTGACTACAACAAGGACGGTATGCGTGAGCGTGTTGACCGCATGGCAGCCAATCTTGATAAGGTAACGTTCCTCGCCGATATGCTTGAGAGTGTTGTTACCGACGTTAAAGCCGATATGCGCGAAATATTCAACGATGGTATAGAGTTCAATCAGTTTGATGCTGTACTGAAGGTGCTTACTCAACTACGCGGATTCTTTAAGTCTGCCCGACGTGGTGATGCCGATTCGCCCGAAGCGCAGCTCTACTTCGACTACTCTGACTCTATCAATGATTATCTTGAGAAGCGGCTGAAGACCTATACCGACAAGTATCGCAAACTGCATCCGGTTGCGCAAGTTTACACTGAAGCCGACCTTGTAGAAGGTCTTAACCAGTTCTTTGGTCGTAACGACAAGTTCGACATGAGCGTTATCGCTCATACCGAGTCTGGAGGCTGCTATATTGACTTTGCACAGCTCTGCCTCCGTCTTAGTCGTAACGACATTGAGAAGATAGAAAAAGTGACCGGCAAGATGCAGTCTAACAACATGACCGATGTTGCATTGCGCTACAGCTTCAATGCCACTGATTTAATTATGAGCCAATATAAACGGCCAAAACTAAAATAATAACCGTTATGTCTAACATTTACCTTCGCCTACCTACCAGTCGTTGCCAGTTCTTCCGTAATCGCGACCCCAAGCATGTGCTTGCCAAGGATGAGCCGTTGGTGTTTAGTGTCTATACGCATGAGCATTTTATCCTCCGTCATTATATTACGAACACAACGGAACAATCTCGTTCGCTTGATCCTCAATGTTTTTCGCACCAGCAATGGCGTAACATGATGGCGGGGCGGCATCCCAATGGTGGAACTTCAATATTGCTTCGTGATAATCAAAACTATCTTTCTTTTGACGAAGTGCAACGTATTTTTGGCTATCGTGATTACAATAAAAGTGAAGATATGGACTATATCTGTATTCGTTTGCCCTACGAAGTAGAGGTTGTTGATGTCGTAAAGCAAGTTACATCGACGTGGAATCTCACTAAGGAAGGTGTGTGGCAACTCAAAGCTGCGCTTAACAATGAATTTAAGCGCAGCCTTATAGAGTGGGCCATGTCTACTTTTGACTATTGCATCTCCAACAATCGTATTATCTGTCGTAAGCACGTAGCTATGCTTGAACGCTTCCTAATGCGTTACGGCATTGACCCTACCGAGCAAGAGAAAAACAATATGAGGCGCGTCATTGATCGTTGGTTTGCTACGGAGCACAAGAATTTCAAGGCTTATTCTTGTGCTGATATGCAGTTCATAGACGAGAGTGAGCGCACAGTCTCATTCGAGAGAATAGAATGGGAATAACGTTTCTATGTAAACAACTGTTAAATTATTTTATAAATTAAGTTAAAAAACAACCCTTTTTTAAAAAGTAAATGGAATTGACCAATAAATGCAAAGAATTGTTCCTTGATGGCATTACCGATGTAATGTTTTACCCAAGGGAAGAGTGTGTTATACCAATACCGTTCAGTATGGCACAAGTGTTATATATTAATAATTGTAGTTTCCCTGCCGAGCCAACTTTACGCTTGGCTACGAGTGGCGAAAACTACGTTATTGTAGAGAATCTTAAAGTGAAGATGACGTTCGCCAAACAGGGCAATGGCACTATATATACATATAATATTAGTGCAAATGTGGCAAATGGAGGCGAAAATGTGGCTGAAGCGTACCGAAATATGCGTGATAAGGAGTATTACGTGGTATTGCGCAAGATGGACGGTTCGTTGCAGTTGTGCTACACCTTGCCCCATACATTCGACATAGGTAGCCCCACAGACCATAGTCAGACTGAGTTGACGCGAGCCGTCACTGCCACCACACAAGCCCTGTCGGAGCCGATACCTATCACACTTCGAGACGCATAGTATTTTAGACCATTTTTCAATGCCTTAGATTATATATTACGTCGTTGTCCGCGAGGATAGCGGCGTTTTTTTGTCCTAAATATTACCGAAGCAGCCTTTAATTTTGCATACGGATAACACAGCGGAGTGGTAGCAGTTGGTAGCTCACTTGGTTCATACCCAAGAGGTCGAAGGTTCGAGTCCTTCCTCCACAACATGGTCAGTCGGTAAAAAGATTGATTTTTCAGGATAACAACACAAAACACATTTTTACTAATGAAAGGCTTATTTGAAATACTTACCGGAAAGAAGTGGATGGTTAGTCCCGACTTCGTGCATGGTATTCGCAAGTCGCTTGAGCACAACCTAAACACTCATGCGGCTTTCAGCAAGCCGGAGAAGAGCTGTGGATATGTCACCGCAGAGGATGCCGAGGGCAACACCTACTATCCAGAGGAATATCAGATTTCGGAGGATGGCAAGCAGGTGAGAGGCAACTGGACTTTGGACCTTCCTGATGACGACGAGCACGCACAGAACTTCCCCTTCGTTTCGGTACTTTCCGTTGACGGTCCTATCACTCGCAACGGCGGCTATTGCTCGTATGGCTCTATCGACCACCGCGACATGATGATGCGAGCTGCCGACCATCCTCTTTGTCGTGGTCACGTTTTCGTCATCAATACTCCCGGCGGTTCGGCATGGGCAAAAAACGACTATGCTCTTGCCATTGACTATGCTCACTCAAAAGGCCAGAAGGTGATTGCTTTGGTTGATGGTTTGTGTGCCTCGGCAGGAATGTATCTCGCTTCTCTTTGCGATGAGCGCTATTACATGAACCCCAAAGATCAGGTCGGTTGTATCGGCGTAATGGCAGCGTTCTACACTTTGCCCGATGGAGCGAAAGACGAGTACACCGACGAGACCTACCATGAGCTTTATGACCCTGAGTCATTTGACAAGAACAAGGCTTATCGCGACATTGCCAATAAGGATGATGACAAGGAGCTTATCAAAGAACTTGCCGATCTTGGCGTTGAGTTTCGCGCCGATGTCAAAAAAGCTTGCCCTAACGCAAAGGACGAACACCTGAAAGGCAAAGTGTTCAATGCAGAGGACGTGAAGGGCATTTTGATGGATGGTCAGTCGTCATTTATGGGAGTAGTGCAACACGCCTTTGAACTTTATGATGGCAGAGCCGAACTCATCAACCGTGAGCAGACAGTTGAGCCACAGAACGAGCCGGAGATTGAGCCGGAGTCAGAGAACCCGGAAGCAACCAATACAAACACTAATATCAATATGGAGAAATATCCTCTTATTTGCAACGCTTGCGGATTGCAGGCTGGCGAGATTGCCGTTACGGAAGAGGGCGCGTATATGAACGCCTCGCTTCTTGACTCTCTCGAAACCTACATGAAGGAAGCCGAGCAGAAGGTGACTGATGCCGAGCAGAAAGCCACCACAGCGGAGACCGCTCTCGCAGAATTGCAGGGCAAGTTTGATGAAATCTCCGTTCAAGTAAACGCAGCCAACGAAGCAAAGGAAGTCGCGGAGACCGCACTCGCCCAGGCTAACGAGGCTCACAGTACAGAACTAAGCGACCTTAACGCGCAGCACACCGATGCTCTTGCCAAGAAGGACGACGAGCTGAAAGCTCTCGCCAAGGCAAAGGACAAAGAGATTGCCCAGCTCACAGCCGACAAGACTGATGCCGAGGCAAACCTTCAGACCGCTAAGGACGCGCTTGCTACAGCCGAGCAGACCATTGCCGACAAGCAGGCTCAGATTGCCGCGCTCACCAATGAGGCTGGCGAAGAGCTAAACAGCGGCGAGGCTCCTGAGAACAATGGCGAGGGAGTGAAGACGCAGACATTGCGCTCGTTCGATGGCAGCAAGTACAAGACCAACGTTGAGCGAAAGGCTGCTTTCCAGCGCTTCCTGCATGGCGAGGAAGAGAAATAAAAACTCTCAACCAACACAAACAACAAAAACATTAACAAAGACACAAAAACACAACAATTATGGCAAATTTACCTAAAGATTTTATCGGCCTTGACGCGCTTCAGCACGTAGCCGAGGAGGTTTCTAAGGAAATTGTAATGGGTCCGGGCTATTCGGATGCAGAAGAGATGGATCGCCTTGGTATCGAAATCGTTACTGGTGTTAAGTTCCAGCGCACTTTCCATTTGTTCATCCGTAAGGGTGGCACCACACGTCGTAAGGACGTTCACCGCGAGATCAACAGCGAGGCTGGTTTCCTGAAAGAGCGCACCCTTGTTGCCAAGCTCTCTTGGGATAAGTTTCCTGGCAACATCGACGACTTCTGTGAGACAGTATTCGGCACCGACGCTCAGGGTCAGTTCCCTCTCTCTTCACAGGCTGTAGAGGCAATCCTCAAGGACTATGCCGACAACCTCGCAGCTAACTTGTGGTTTGGCGACATTTCGCTCGACAATGGTGACGACAGTGTTCCTGCCCATGATCAGGCAATGGCGCTCTACGACGGTTTCCACACCTGCATCAAGCACGACATCGAGGATGGTCTTATTTCAGAGGCTAACGGCAACCTCGTTCCTTGTGAGGCTATCTCCGCTCCAGCTAACAACGACGACTCTGCGCCTTACGACAACTTCTTGGCTTGGCACATGAAGTGGGATGAGCGTCTGCGCAAGGTTCCTACACGTGTCTACATGAACGAGACCACAGCTATGAACATCGCAGCAGGTTATGCTAACAAGTTCCACGGCAACTTCCGGGTAGACTACAATCAGGGCGACAACTTCAAGTTGCCTGGACTCTCAAAGGTTACCATCTGTCCTATCTCAGGCTTCGGCGAGGGCGACCGTATGTACGCTACCATCGACAAGAACTTTGTTTATGGCGTTGACACCTTGAGCAACCAGCAGTACGTAAGTGTTCGCCTCGGTTCTGACCGAGACCACAGAGACCTGTCTTTCCAGATTCAGAGCATACAGGGATGCGGTACGAGATCTTTCTTGCGTAGCGCCCTATGCGTCAGCGACGGTTCGCTCGTTGCTCCTGAGTATGTTGCCGGCGACTACGATAACACTATGCTCGTGATTACCCTTGCTGGTACTGACGGTCAGAAACCAGACGGTACAGTAAAAGTAAATGGCACAGGTTACACCAAGCCGCTTGAAACTGCGCCTAATCAGATTCTCTCTCTTGAGGCAGTCGATGGTACTACCTACAAGTTTGCAGGTTGGAGCAACGGCAAGACCGAGAAGAAGATTCAGCTCACCGCCACCGGCATGAACATGGGCTTGACAGCTTTCTTCAAGAAGAATGGTTAATACCTAACGGAGTTTCTTTTACTCTATATTTTCACGGGCGGCGGTCGTGGCTGACCTGACGGGACATGTTTACCCGCCGCCCTTCTTTTAAACAATACATTCAACAACACAAAAACTCATAAGAATATGGCAGTAACAGCAACATGTCCTGAGATTAAGGATATTCTCGCCGCTAATGAATGCTTAGAGAACTTTGGCGGCCTTGGCATCAATGTGTATGCTTTCAACAAAGGCGACCTCAAGGCTCCTTTGAAAGCAGAAAAGAACGTTTATCCTGCTCTGACCGCCGAGTCGTTCAACACTGGCAAGGGTCTCTACAAATTTGAATGCAAAGAAAGTAGTCAGGGACACACTTTTGAAAACCTTGGTCGCAGAAAAGGTTTTAAGCAGCAGCTCGACTACGTGCTTGAGAGCGTAAACGCAGAGTCAGCAGAAGTAGCTCGCGCCCTGAACAACCTCGACCTTGGTTACATTATTCAGGATGGCGAGAAGAGTATTATCGTGTACGACCCTCAGCACAAGTTTGAGTATGCTTCGGGTGGCATTAAAGGCGACACGGGCAAGAAGGCCGACGACGACCGTCAGGTGGAACTGTCCGGTTCTCTGCAACCCTGTACATACGGACGTTACGAGATTACAGAGCCAGAGACCGGCGGTTGGGACTCGCTTCTCGCTTCAAAAAAAGGGTAAGCGATATTGACGCACAGAGCGAAAGCAATATCGCTAAGGAAGTGTTCGCCGATGCCGACTCTTCTTTCTTCAGCACAAGTGAAGAAGGAACGACGGCAAAGAAGAACAAGAAATAATCGCTCATACGAGAAAGATTTTTTCGTCATACGACAAATCCCTGCATCTATCCTTTATATACAAAAGGTATGGATGCAGGGATTTTTATTATATATATTAGTATTCTGATAAATTTATACTAAAATTAGCGTTTTTAATACAAAATATAATCTAAATTAGATAATTGTCTTTAATTTTGCAATTAGAAAAGCTTCTTTGATTACATTGTTGTAAACGTAGAATAACTAAAAATATAGATTTATGGAACTAAGACATTTACGCTCCTTTGTTTATGTCGCCGAAACAAAGTCGTTTAGTACGGCTGCCACACGTTGTTGCGTCACCCAGTCGGCGGTAAGCCAGCACATTCGCGCCCTGGAGGACGAGTTGGGCTGCAAACTACTTATCCGCACTTCGCACGGCATTATGCTCACCGAAAGCGGCGAAGCCCTGTTGCCTCGTGCCAAAGAAATACTGAAGCAGACCGAGGACTGCAAAGAGCAAATCAATGCCCTTAACAACTGCATGACCGGCGAATTGCGCATAGGCGTAGGTTCTTTTATTGCTCCGTATGTCCGTATGGCAGCATTGATATTTATGGAGAGATACCCCAACGTGCGTATCAATGCCGACTTTACTAAAGCCTATCTCCTCAACCAATCGCTAAGGGCGCACATGTTAGACCTTGCTTTCACCATGAATATGGCATACCGTCACGAAGGAATAGAGTCGAGCCCCTGCATACCATTTACGGTATATGCTATCATGCGCGACACCCATCCCCTTGCCTCGCTCCCAAAGGTGTCGTATGAAGATATTCTGAAGCACCCCATCATTATGCCCGACATAGGCGAGCGTGCCATTGAGACATTTCAGCAAAATATTAAACGCGATTTGTATAAACTCAATATCAAGTGTATCATCAGTGACCCCGACGAAGCCTTGACCTCGGTGGAAGAAACCAAGTACGTCACCTTCATGCCTAAGCTCTACCTGCGCAACCACCCTACTCTTGTAGCGCGTCCCATCGTCGGACTCGAGCAGCAGTTGATGAGCAACGCCCACTGGATGCAGGACGTGCCCAAGAAGCGAGCCGCACAACTATTTCTCGACATCATCCGCGACGAAGTGGTGCCATATATTTCCGTAGCCGAAGATTCGCAAGGGAAGTTCACACCGCATCCCCGATAGTCATTAGAATATCTTATACTGTACCGAGCCTCACGTTAGCAGCGTGAGGCTTTTTTATTTTAGTATTAGCCGAAATTATACGTTATTCCACGGCAAGAACACTTAATAAGAAACACTTCGCCCACACCACTTTCTCCCCTACCTTTGCAACAAGTTCAATAATGAACGAAACCAACCAAACACAAAACACTATGCAGATTAAAACTAATGACGGCAACTATGATGTTGCCAGCAAGGGACTTGGCAACACAGCCTTGGGTCTCGGCATCGCAGGCTTGGCAACGAGCCTATTGGGAGGCAGTGCCTCGCTTCTGGGCATCGGAAGAAACAACGGCATGACAGCCAATCCTACCGACCCTGATGCGCGTTTCGTAACTAAGAGTGAGACTAACCTCATCCAAGAGAACAGCACTCTGAAGACCGAACTCGCCATTCAGAAGAGCGAGAACTACACCGACAAGAAGCTCGTGGAAGTGACACAGTATCTCGATACGAAGTTGCGCCGTGTAGAAGACAAAGTGGATGCAAACAAGGATGCGCAGCAAGCCGTCAACGCACAGCAGATGGCTTACAATGCGGCAGCTAACGCCAGCATCGACGTGCTCAAGTCGCAGGTGGCATCGTTGTCGAGCGTAACCAAGTTGTTCATCCCTTCAACCAACGTATGCCAGACCGGTTGCGGTTGCGGTTGCGGATGCAATCAGTAAGAGAATAACGTAATCCAGCTATATATATGGAATACAAAAACTCACAAATCTTGGCGGCAGTCGTGTCCGAATGGGCACGACCCGCCATTTCGCAGATAGCCGCAGGCAACCTCATGCGCCTACCCATGCTTCAGTCTTTGCAAGCCACCATCAGCTCATTAGGCATTGTCAGTGGCAGTTATGCCCTACAGAAGGACATCGAGCCACTCATCCAGCCAATCATCAACTCGCTCGTCGCACCTATGCTTGCCCGATATTTCGGTCAGATACCCGAAGAGAGCATACCGCAGATGGCACATGACATAGTGGAGAAGATGCGAGGTAACGGACCGCTGTCTGTGCTCGAGGGTATGGTGACGTTTGAAGACGAAGACCTCACCGAGCTTGCCGATCTTCTTGACAAGAACCTACCCGTAGGGCAGACGCAAGGCTATCAGGTAAAACATTAAACAGAGTAACAAACCAAGCGGCGGCAAGCATCGTCGCTATAATAAAACATAAACGATTATGAACAAACGTACCATTCCGGCTATCATCATAGCCACACTTGCGGCTGGTGCAACCGCCGCTGCACCCTATTATGATGTCAATATCACACAGCAGCTTTGCACACCGGCTTGCGTAGATGAGACACCCGTGTTCGCTCCGAAGTTCTCCGTCAAGAGCATTGCCAACGTAGGCACATCGCAGTATATCATCGTCATTCACGTTGAGGGTGTAATAAGCTACATCCCATGCAACTGCGGCTCGTGCTGCACACGCTCACAAGTGGTGTCGCAAGACTTCACCATACCTGTGTTCAGCGCCACAGCCATCAACTCGGCAACAATAACAGTAGGTACCGTACAGAACGGCATAGCACGCATATCTTGCTGCAACTGTTCCAAGACTTTCGTGTCCGACTGCCCCGTAACGCTCACCCTTGCAACTACATAAAGCCATGATAGTTCTGATAGCTATAGCCACCATGATAGCTGCCACGCTTGCCCAACACCTCGGACTGGCCGAAGCCATTGCCCGTGTTGTTGACAAGGTGGCATCATGCCCTCAGTGTTTCACCTTTTGGGTTACAATGTCGGCGTTGCTCTACCTCGGCCACGATGTCTACGCATCGGCGCTGTCGGCTATTGTGGTGGCATATCTGTCAAACTGGTTTGTGTTGTTGCTGCTTATTCTTCAACGAAAATTTACGAAACTCTATGAAAAAGAAAGACACACCACCGACCGCCTCGACCACTAAGGTAAAGGCAGAAAGCAAGCCCCAAGCGCAAACTTTCTTTCCAACGTTGCACATCTCTGCGCAAAAAGCATTACTTATCCCACATTTTCGGGGCATCTGCCCTACATGTTAAACATATAAAGACTCAAACAAAATGAATTACAAACAGATGATTGAACAGGCTCGTGCCAATGGTATGGCTACCGAGAAGAAGATGTGGGCAGCAGTAGAAACTCTCTCTACCGATCTCCTTGCGTTGGAGCAGACCGACCCCAAACTCTATTGGCACATATTGCGCCGTCAGCACGCCGTTCTCTATGGACGACACTATTCTGAGAAGATGGCCAACCACGATGTTAATGCTCTTGTCTATAGCGGCATGTATGACGAGGAGGGTACGCCAACCGGCGGAGGTGCACATTGGACTCGTATCAAGGTAGACGAGCTGACTAAGGGCATGAAGTTTCACTCAAATGTCAACGCATGGGACAAATACGTCGCCTTCAATTCGATGTACGCCGACCTCTGCGCTTGCATGAACGAAGAGGAGATAATCAAAGCCGCCTACGCTTTCTACTTTTGTGATGACGACTGGCAGCCCTGCGAAGACGACTGCACTAAGGTGTGGGACTATAATGCCCTACACGCCACCCTCTAATTTTTTGAATTTTTACATTTGTATTCTTCAAAGCCACTTTGCGCTAATTACACAATTCGCAGAGTGGCTTCATTTGTATCTTCTCCTTATACGCTCCCCACTATGTCCGCCCCACCAAATTAAAAACTCCTACATTTGCCTATGAAAGAAACCCGAAAATTATGACACAAAGAAACATCAACCTAACACTGCCCCGATCATGGAACGAGTGCAGCACCGAGCAGTTGGAGCTCATCTCCCGGATAATGCTTGAGCAGATAGAGCGAGCCGACCGTTATCATCCCTTCGACATGCGCAACGTCAAGATAGCGTGCTTCTTTGTTCTTGCAGGTATAGAGATAGTGGAAGGCATAGACGAGTCGAAGCCTCTTGAGAAGCAACACTACACTTGCCGACTCTCCACCCCAAGCCGACGCAACCGTTTCTTCCGTCGCAAACAGCAGGAGGAAGAAACCTTCCCCATCTACTTATGGCAGTTCAACTATTGGCTAACGCCTAAGCCGAAGACCGACGACCGCAACTCGGCTGAGTATCTTGCCTCCGGTGCCGGATTGCTCGACTGGCTCGACAACGAGCGTGGAGCTCACCTCTCTCGCTTTCCCTACCCTACCCTTCGCCTACGCAACAAACGTGGTCTGCTACATCACAAGACCGACTATGAAGGTCCGGCGCAGGATATGGACGGCTTTTCATGGCAGCAGTATCGTTTTGCCTCCGATCTCATGGGACAATACACCTCGCTCGCCAACAACCTTGTCAAGATGAAGCAGTTGGGCAAGTTCACGGCCGAGCAGATAGCACAGCAAGCCGACAGCGTAGACCGGGCACGTTCCATGTTCCTCGCCACCATCTTCAACCGTCGTATCAACTTCATCGACACCAACACCAACCTCAAGGTGCATGATTTCCACTACGACGTGCGCCAATTCGACACCCAAGCCCCACTCTTCCGTCACTTCCCCGATTACCAATGGCAACCTATCCTCTTCTGGTGGACCGGCATGATGCACACCCTCTCACGGCGTTACCCCCATGTGTTCAAGGTGCAGAAGATTGATCCTCGCAAGCGGCCGTCAACGCCCTTGGAGATATACACCGCCACCATCGCCACCATGCAGAAATATGCCTCGCTCACCGAAGATCAGGTGAACAATCAGAGCTATTCGCTTGTACTGGAACATCTGGAGCGACTGAGCAAGGAGAATGAGGAAATGGAAAAGATTAGGAAGACGTAGTAAAATATTAACGGAAATATAGAGTATGAAGAAGATTATGTTCAATGACAAGTACGGTCTCACACAGGCTGTACTCGAAGGCAGAAAGACCCAGACCAGGCGTATGCTAAATCCTACAATGTTTTTTCAAAGATTGGAGACCTACGAAGGGTGGTCAAATGAGGACATTAGTGCTTGGAAAAGGTCATGTAATAGACGACTCTATGAAGCCCAAGGAGATATGCTTCAGCAGATGTTTGATTACGCATTGTCGTCTTCACGTTACAAAGTCGGAGAGGTGGTAGCCATTGCGCAGAAGTACGCAGATCTGGCGTATGACGGTGAATTTTTCCGTCTTTTAGGGAAGGTCATATTCGAGAAAGGATGCCACAACAAGATGTTTGTGAAGGCAGACCTTATGCCGCACCGCGTCCGTATCACTAACATCCGTGTCGAACGTCTACAAGACATAAGCGATGAAGATTGCATGGCGGAAGGTATTCGCCGTTTTGGGAAAGAGTACGTTCGTTTTAAAAAAGAGTATTGTTATACTTGTCAAAATTACGCTGTGACAGACTTCTATTCTTTCTCGACTCCACGCGAAGCCTACGCTGCCCTAATAGACAAAATCAGCGGCAAGGGCACTTGGGAGAGCAACCCTTATGTGTTTGTTTATGATTTTGAACTAATAGATTAGCTTATGTATATCAAGGTAAACCACCGCAACCGTCCCAGCTGCGAAAAAGTAACAAACAATAACGCCACAATAACCGACCCTTCGGACCTTTTTTCGACTATAAAAGATGCGTTGGAATATTTTAAAGAACTTGACCGTAATGCCGTAAGGTTGAATTTGAAGGATTTAAGCGGAACAAAAAATATAAAGAATAATGAAGATACGTAAAGAAAAACAATACATCGTGACCGTTAATTCGGAATATGTCAGGCTTTTGTATAAACAGCAGACTGGAGAGAAGAAATCGCAGGATGAGGTTCTTGACGCAGTAATAAAAAATATAGACGATTTTCTTGAAGGCAAACTAAAGAGGATAGTCCGTTTTCTTATGCCTGACGGGTCTTTTTCGTTCACCATTACGTCACTTGCGCAGTATAACCTGCAAGAACGACGCAAGGCGAAGCGAAGAAAGAGATAAAATGATGTGAGTATTAACGAAAATATAGAGGACAATGAAAAAAGAGAAAATAAAGCAGTTGGTGGATGTAATGCAGGCGTATGTAAATGGCAAAACTATCCAGTATTACAAAGTTGACCTTAGCTTTAAGATTGAACATCCAGGAAAGCCTAATTTCAACGGTAAATGGGTAGATGTGGATGAAGGACATCATTTTAGACCTGATTGGTACGACTACCGTATCAAGCCCAAACCCAAGTATCGCCCGTTTAAAAATGTAGACGAGTGCTGGCAGGAAATGCTGAAGCACCAACCGTTCGGATGGATTAAGAGCAAGACAGGAGGTCATTATTCTATGGTCACGGTAGTAGGTGCTGATGAAAAAATGAAGAGTATTGCGATAAGTGGCAGACATATTTGGCCTTTCGATGAAACACTGAGCAACTACACCTTCGCCGATGGCACTCCTTTCGGCATCAAGGAGGAACACTAAAGGTTCTCACATCGAATTTAACGGATTCAACGGATTCTTGTTTGTCATCGAATGACGCAAAACTAACGAAGACGAAGATAATTCGTGAAATTCGTAAAATTCGATGACGATAATATTAACAACATAAAAGGATTTGCAGAGATTATGAAAGCATGTTCAAAAAATAAGGTACTTGCTGCCATCTGCAACCGTCACGGCATCAACCTCTATCACCATCAGCTCGACGGAGCTTCGTGGCAGATTTGCGCTGGAGGCTATGTTGTGAACGGATATTCAGACGGTCGCTCTGTGCATCGGTTATTGTCTAAAATGAGTGGTGTGCTTGTTTTACTATTGAAATACGGCAATCTTCGGCCGTGGCATCTTTTCGGTTACGAGCGTAATATCACATGGCGCAGGGAAATTCATGCGATTATGCCTATAGCCGAGCCTTTGTGCGATAAAGGCAGAAAGGTTTATACCTATTATGACAAAGAATATGATGAGTGGTTACAAGCATATTACGACTTAAAAAATTCATAAGGGAAAGAGATTATTAACAACATAACGGATTTATAGAGAATTATGCGAACGATTAAGTTTAAGGGCATCTGGTTTGAAGATGGTAGTTGGGTACACGGTGCATTGGTGCGCAAGGTTCAGCATTGGCGTTCTTGCATAGACGGTCATGTGACCCATGTAGAGAACTACGACTATATCGTCAATCAAGACGAAATTGACAACTTGAAATATCATCAGGTTCATCCCTCTTCGATCTGCCAGTTCACGGGATTAACCGACAAGAATGGCAAGGAGATTTACGAGGGTGACGTGTTGCGGTCGGACAGTTATCCGTACAGCTGCCTTGAAGACAACGAGCGCGACAACTACTATGCCGTAGTGTATTACTTCGAGGAGGGAGCTTTCTTTGGTATAGTGACGGCAGTGAATCCCGACTCTAAAGTATGCGGTATTTCTGACGGCATTGGTGATGATGTCCAGAAAGAGAAAATGAAGAACTTTGAGGTTGTTGGCAATATCCACGAAGAGAAGTGGCAACAATACGGCGAATACTTTAAGACTGAAGAAGGAAAGGAGGCCGACAATGATTAATGTAGAAGACCTTAGAATAGGCGACATTGTGCAGACAAACAAAGACTGCATGTTTCCGAAAGACACCTTGTGCATCGTTACCGAAATCCATCCCGACCGACAGCATAATGACAAGAAGGGAGTCGTCAGTCTGAAGGCTGTCAACGACGAAGACGACGGTCCCTGGGGGACATGGTGCTGCAACATCGATGGCGTGCCCATTACGCCCGAAATACTTAAAAAGAACGGTTTTAAAGAAGAGATCGTTGGCAAATATTCTACAAAGCCTCTTGATAACGAGGAGTATTTTTTTGCGAGAGATTTGGCAGTAGAGCGGAAATGTGGTAATTGGGTCGTTTTCATTAAGTATCGTCGTTTGCACGAAAATGCGTTGTTACGAAAAATGCAATACGTCCATGAGCTCCAACATATTCTTTGGGTGCTGGGCTTGGATACAGAACTAAAATTATAAACGAGACATGAAATTTGGTATTCTTGATTTTATGAAGGCATCGCTTCAGGTAGCCTTCATCGTAATGAAACTCTGTGGAGCAATCAGTTTGTCGTGGTGGTTAGTTATGCTGCCCATTCTCTTGGTTGTAGTGTTTAACGTTCTCGTACTTCTTTTCGTTTGTATAAAGTTGTATAAGTCGCATCTACTCTTCAAGCAGTATGGCACCGACAATAAGTTGGCTATTCGCTTGAAAAAGATGCAGCAGGAAAGGGAGAAGTTGGAGCGAGAAATGTCACAGTCTACCACAACGAAACAATGACCCACCTCTACATTTCCGTGCATCCCGTTAGTCATCGACTCGAATGGCGAGGATGGGGGGTAATTTCTCGCCCGCCCTTCGAGCCACCGACTACAAATGCCCACATTGCATAATGATCGAATATGACTAAGAAGCATCCATTCGACGATTTTCATCAGCGCATCCATTGGAGCGGAACCTGTATCGGAACCATAACTCAACAATGGGGTAATCCTGCACCTCGTCACGGATGGAGATTAATTATTGAATATGACTGACCCTCACTACAAGCGCGGCACTATCAGCAAGGACGGCAAGCTGTATGGTCGCTATCCCGACGGCTCGCTCTACCGCATCTACTCTACCACCGACCGACCGTTCCTTCAGTTGGTGGACCGAGAGGGCGAGACGTTCCTTCGCATACGCCAAGCCACCGAGCTGGGCTATACCGACTGTCCCTGCCCAGGAGCTGCCGACCTAAGTTATCCGTCCTCGGCTCTGAGGCGCAGTCGCACAGTCGGGGGGGTAAGCTCGTAAACGCACTGACCGCTGCAAGTGGCGGAATCTGTGTGTTTGTTGAATTATAAATTAAAGGAGAAATGAATTATGAGTTACAATACAACGAAGATAACCATATTTAACGACGAAAAGGAAAAAGATGAAGACGTAGAACTCTTCTACTCTACCATTACCGACAACGTAGGCATCACCTGTGGAGAGCAAAACGTATTTCTTACCGAAGACCAATTCAAGGCTTTGGCTTACCTTATGAGGAGATGTTTCTATACAAGAGACATGTTGGATAAAATGCAGGTAGCCATCGATCGTTGCAAGTGTCCTTATAACGTCTTTTCTTCTCACTACGAAAATACTTGGGAATTGGAGGTTGAGAAGGATTGATATGACTAATATTGACTTTTATCAATATCCTCGTGGCAATAACGATGGAGGTAAATTAGGCACAGACATTTGCCCGACCGTAACAATCAATTCGTGGCCGCAAAATGTATTTTTGATTGAAGAATATGACTAACATTAAACCCTTAAACACCGACTGCAATCATTGCGCCCCCACTGTCCTTGCCGGATATTTCAAGTTCGGCTCACGCACACTTCTGCTGGGCGATTATGGCACAACTGGAGGGGCGATTTTGATAGAATATGAATGAAATAAAGATAGACCACCACGTCCCTTCCGTAGCAGGAATCTACTGGAATGCGTCGCCCGATTTCCAAAGGCCGCCGCTTGGAGGATTAAGCCGATGTATTAGGACTGATAATCATGCTCCAGGAATTTTAATAGAATATGACTAACATACAACCCTTAAATGTCTGTGTGGGAGGAATAGCAGTAACACTGAATACCCGATACGAGCGACTTTGCATTGAGCATCTGATGTCACTCGCCCACTTTCCGCGGACAGGCGTAATGATTGAATACAAATAACAGCAACAATATGATCACAAAACTCAATTTCACCGACCGCACCATCAAGAGCTATGCCATCCGCAATCTCACACCCAAGGAGTGTTTTCGTCTGATGGGCGTTCGCGACAATGTAATCGGCACTATGCAGAGCAGTAATGCTCAAGCAGCCGAACGACTGCCCGACTGGAAGGGCAAGGGTAAACCCGAAGACATGGCTATATCTGCCTCACAGCAGTACAAGCAAGCCGGAAACAGCATCGTGGTGGACGTGTTGGCTCACATCTACGAGCAACTTTTCTACCCCGCACCACCCAAGCCACGCCCAGGCGAGCAACTCACTCTCTTCGACGACCCCGAAGACTCCCTGCCCTCCCTTCCTACCACCGCAACCGACAAGAACGAGGAGAAGATATTCCTCACCACGTTCTCCGGCTACGACTCGCAGCTCATGGCAGCCGACGTGCTACGGGAGTGGCATCCCGACTTCCGATGGAAGTGCGTAGGATGGAGCGACATCGACAAATACGCCTGTCAGATGCACGACCTCGTCTTTCCTCAGTTTGCCGACTGCGCCTTGGGCGACATCACCAAGATTGACTGGCACGAAGTAAAACGCTCACTCGAAGGTCGCGAAGTGGACCTCTTCACCTATTCTTCGCCCTGTCAGGACATCAGTCAGGCTGGCAAGCAGATGGGCTTGCAGGAGGGCAGCGACACCCGAAGCGCACTGCTTTGGCGAGTGGCGGATGCCGTAGAGGTGCTTCGCCCGAAGTATCTCTTGCAGGAGAACGTGGCGGCACTGGTAAGCCAGAAATTCATGCCCGACTTTCAGAAGTGGCTCGACAAACTCTCGTCGCTCGGCTATGTGAGCCGTTGGGCGCGACTCAACGCAAAGAACTATGGTGTGCCACAAAACCGCGATCGTGTGTTCTGCATTTCCATGCGCCGTGACGTAGCCTTCGACTATCAGTTCCCCGAACCCTTCGAGCTGAAAACTCGCCTGGAAGACGTGCTCGAAGAGGAAGTGGCCGACCGCTATTTCCTAAAAGACGATGCCGTGAGCAAGTTCCTCAAGGCAAACGATTCGGACAATGCCCTATTCCTTCAGTTTGATTTGCCACCAACACACGAGGCGGCAATGTTCCTGAAAACGTGGCTTACGTTGTGGATGCAAGCAACCGATGGCTGGAAAATGACACCTACAAGTCTTCAGCTCGCCCTTTATTCGGCAAAGCAGAAAATGGAGTTGTCTTATTCCGTGTTCACGGATAAGGGAGTGGTTGCATTATGCGATGAGTTTCAACGGCTGTTCAAGGAGAATATGGAGAGAAAAAGGGATGGAGTGTAAGCTGACCCACGTCGCACCTCCATTCCGTCTGAATGGGGGTAGCGGACAGATGGTGAATGTTACTGACGGATGTTGTGCGGCAACCATAACCACACGCTACGAGGCTATCGGACCGACCAACATACTCACGCTCGCCCACTATCCAATGACAGTAGTGTTGTATGAATATGAATAAGATAATCTTAAATGCCGCAAGTCGGGGGGGGAAAAATATCCTGTTATCCCACACCATCAAAGCCAACTACTATAAAATGGGAGTGCGCAACTTTCTCTTTACTACGGGTAATGATGGGTTCGACGCCACTGCGGTGATGATTGAATATGATTAGACCTAATAGAGAGGGTAATTGTGTATGCCTCGGTAGACTGGTTCCTCCTTCTGACGGGTGGCACGACTTATGTCTTCGGGTGTACAGCGTGTATGGTGCAAGTCCTTGCATACCGTCAAGGGCCCAAGATGCCACTATATGCCCTAAGATATTGATTGAGTATGATTGAAAAGAATGTAGCTTATGAAATGTAAACTATTGCAAAAGGTACGGAGTACAGCAAAGGGTTGCGCCCATATTACGAGTATTACTACTGAACAAGATTCTATAATGTCGCGTGAGTCTGTTTCGGCTGTTTCGATTGGTTATTGCACATCAGAATGTTACCAACTTTATAGAGGTATTTACAAGCAAGGCATGAGCGTAGAAGAATTTGATCGCAAGGTTTGGCATAGATATTGGCTAAATAATCGCAAATATTATTATGCTAAATACAGGAGAGTTTCTAAAGGACATGATTAAGGTTTATGATAGAATATGCTTAACAAGAACGCTCGCTTAGAGATAATGTATCAACGTGGTTTCCGACCTTCACACGCCTTGTGGGTAGATACCTACAACAAGCAATTCGGGAGGGATATAATCTACACCATTCAAGCAGGAGTGAGCAGTCGTAACCACTATTATGTAGCAGTAGAATTATGAACAACCCTCGCCCCATCATCCTCGGCTCTTACAGCCCCTCGCAGAACGGCATCATTGTGTCACCACACGGCATAGCCCTGTGTATTGCTGGGGGAGGTAAGGGGCACGACGTGGATAAACCGAAAATATTGATAGAGTATGATTGACTTTCCCGTCCTCGTCCACTACCGCACCGAGGAAGCAAAAGCCTTCCGCCGTGAGCATGGCGACCGGGGAGGGTGTAAATACGGCGATAAGTATCACCGCCCCAGTCCGTGGCCGTGGTGCAATTCGATAACAACAGTAACAAAAGACAACCTATTATGCGTAACATTTATCTGATACACGAAGCCCGAACCGAACACGCGAAAGCCGTGCGTCGCTTAATAGGCACTAACGACTTTCGTGATAAGGAATGGCATCTGCGTCAAGGATGGCTGATGCAATGTATAGGTACGTTTCTCACTACAGACAATCTGATTGCAATATGCTACGAATAAGAATAGCAGCCTTCCGAGGTCGCCCGTTGAATGGCTATGGTTACTCCAACATTCAGCGAATGGAGATAAACGGGGAAGGTACAACCAACACCCTCACCTCAGTAGGCAAAGATAATATGGTATTGATAACGTATGATTAACCAAATTCCTTTTGTGCAACGCACATCGCAGCTCTGCCCACGTCGGGGGTACTCCACCGCACTGTCCGCACGCTACGACGGATGGGCAGGACTCTACGACGAGCACGGACAGCACACCATTGTATTGATAGAATATGATTAGATTGCAAATCTTAAATTCTCCCTCCCCCAAGTATGCGCCACCATTCTTACGCATTACCACAAGGAGGGAGCAGGTAATATCATACAAGGTACAAGTTCGCTCGTCAAAGCACCAGCAGTATTGATAGAATATGAATAACAGAAAAAGTAAAATCCGTATGGTATGGCGTGACGACGACTCTATCCGCTTTTACCAAGACACTCCCGACAAGCGAGGGGTGAGCGAGTTGATGATAAACAATGTGTGGGGGGTAGCCTATACGATAATATCAGGAAATGTGGCAAACGTTCTCATTCCACTATAAGAGTATGAATATGACTGACAAGTCTTACATCGGATGGGTGCGCAGCGGCAAGGACGGTAAGGGTCTTGTAAAGTACCGACCGCGCAAGCGAATAGCCAATGCCGTGACTGCATCGCCACCAGGCGGCTTTGCCGACCCTCGTGACGGACTGGGCAACACCACGCCACATATAGTATATAAATTTGAATAAGACATGAAGCTCAGAATTATTCCAATGGAGGCCTATGACGGTTGCATACCTGTGACCGTCTGGATGGTTCAGAAAAGAGTCGGAGGCTGCATCTTCGGCAAATGGGTAAACATAAAAGGATTTACCGACAAGCGAAGGGCTGCGGCATTAATGAGCATGTTGTATAATTAAACAGAACCCCATAAAACATAGAGACTATGGAAAAAGAAACAAACAAACGCATGGAGGCACTTGCCTGCATTATTGCCGACCTGAAGGCAGAGAACATGATGATGACAGAGCGCGTGCATCAGCTCATGGACGACTACAACGAAGTTGTTCGCCAGTTGGACGGACGGGAGAAGCGCAAGGACGAAGATCCGACAAAGCAGACGCTTGGCGAAATGATGCAGATGCGCGACCATTGCGACAAACTGGAAAAAGATAACAAGACTCTTACGAACGAGTATAAAAACTTGGAGCTGATGTATGATGAACTGAACGGAAAATCCAATGCGCTCGAAAGCACCTATAAGGTTTTGCGAAAGCAAAGAGACGAGCAAGATGAGCTTATAAACCGCTTTAATCAAGCCGAGTTCGTTGAAATGGGACAGGAATGTCCGTACAAATATAAAATTTGCCAAAAGACCAAGCGAGAGGTTGGTGATGGCGAGTGTTGCGCCTGTCATCATTTGATGAAAGCGGATGTGTTCGGCAAGAAATGCGTGTTATGTGCTTATCTCTACGACAACAAAAAGGAATATGACGCACACGAAAAGATGGCAAGTGCTGAATAGCGCCACACGCACCCTCGTAGTCGGTATGATGCAGGCACCACCCTACGACCGAATGTTTGAGCAGAACCGCCGAGTGTATTCCGCTAAAGGAATATCGCCCACGCTGCATACACAAGGAGGGGGACATAGAGAGATAAAGGTGTTGGTGGAGCTGTAAAGCATGTCCACACCACCAAAACAATTCTTAGTAGATTTGCACAAGCACACGAAGAAATAAAATAGATACTTCCATTTAGTTCGGGTATATGTAATGTTTAATTTAATACTTCATTTTTATGGCAATGTCATTGGAATTGAGTAAGACGAAAGCCTACTATCCTTCTACCAAGAAGCAGGGCTATCGCACCACCGTTAAGTCCAACGGAAAAGCATACATGGACTCTTCTTAGGGTGGCGGTCAGAAGCCGCCTTCGGAGTTTGAAGCATAACATCGGTGAGTGTATTACCATTTCAATTCTTTCCAATTCTTACAAAATTGGAAAGGATTGAGTTTTCCCGAGAAAAGGTTTTTTACATCGGATTAAACGGATTGAATGGATTTTTCTTTTGTCATCAAATGAAACAAACTAAAATCCGTGAAATCCGTAAAATCTGATGACAAAAAGAAACTTATCCCGAAGGCCAAGGGATCGTACTCAGTGTGTCGCATGTCGCCACTCCGTAAAACGTAATTAACGGGCTCTGATGCAGACGAGCGAGACGAAGGAAAACGCTATAACCACTGCATATCTTATTTTAATTAACGGATTTATAGACAAAGAAACAATTATGAGAAAATTATTTTCAATTCTTTTTGCGCTTGTCGCAGTAGTGATGTTATCCTCGTGTCGTTTTGTGTCGCCCGATGCCGACGAGGAAACCGTGTTGGTAAAGAAACCATGGATATTCGGACATGGTGGTGTTGACGACACTCCAGTTCAGAGTGGTCTGACATGGTGTGCACTGAGTACTCGTGCCGAGACATTCAAGATTGTTCCGGTACGCCACGAGGTGCTTCTTGACGACATCTTCTCCGACGACAACACTCCGCTCGACTTCCATTCTGTCATAGTCACGCAGGTGGAGCAGGGCCGTTCGCCCATACTGTTGCAGAACTATGGACGTGATTGGTTTAATACTAATCTATACAACTATTTCTGCAATCTTGTCAGAGACCATATCTCACAGTATAGTCCATTCGATTTGATGTCTAACCGACAGGTATTGAGCACTATCGACAAGAAGATTCTGAAGCAGATGCAGGATTACGTTGCAGCCCTCTCCAAGCACAAGCCGATGCCCGTTATCATTAAGGATGTTATTATCGGTAAGGCAACACCCAACAAGGAACAGCTTGCCGAAATGAACCGCACGGCTAAAATGGTACAGGCCAAGCAGACGCAGGAACGTGAATACGAGGTTCAGGTGGCTCGCGAGAAGGCTGAGCGTCAAAAGGCTGTGGCAGATAAGGCGTATATGAGCGAGATGAATCTTAACCCACAGCAGTTTATTCAGCTTAAATGGGTGGAGACGGTAGCTCAGAAGCAGGGCGCAAACATAGATGTGCTCGTAGGTCCAGCTGAGCACATGTGGAACATCAAACGATAAACAATTAAAACAACAACGATTATGGTATCAATTATTTCAGCGTTAATAATCCTCTTGGTTATCTTCGTGCTTTCCTTAATCTCCTCTTGGCTCGACAAGTTCGGACAGAAGCACAAGGAGAAGTTAATAGAGAAAGCTATCGACAAGGTTTCCTCGCTTCTTAACTCCAAGATTGCATTGGTGATGGATCAGTACAAGACTGGTCCGTGGTATCTTATGGTATATACCAAAGAAGCCAACCACCCGATATTGATTTCCAACAACAATATCCGCAGTGTACACCCAGACGCTCTGCATCGCAAGATTATCATCAAGCAGTTCAATGGCGAAGATATGGTGATTGAGAACGTGGAGAACTATGAGTTGTGCTCGGCAAACAAAATGTGCGACTACGACATGTAGGCGGACACGACTAACATCATACTTTGACTGGATGTTTCATTCTTAATTTTAACTTAGGCATGGTCCTGTTGTCCGTGAGGAAAGCAGGGCTTTTTGTTTATCCCCTCCCCTAACCATGTCTACTCCTTCTCCCCGTCTTTCCTTATCTTTGCGCTATAACATTTAACAACACACACATTCATCACAATGACAACAGTTAGCAATATCAGCGAGCTCCAACAGCGTAGTGAGGAGCTCCAGTCGCAAGGCTACGAGGCCGTTCTGCCTGGCGCGTTCTGTGCGCCCAAGCAGGGAGGCAACGTGTTTTCGTGGGGCGAGTACGTTCACCAGAAACTCACGGCTTCGGCTACCATGACCGGAGCGGAAGGCAATGCGGCAAGACGGGAGATCTCCGCCGTGTTCGGTTCGTCGGGCGGCGAGAACAAAGCCAAGCCCGAAGGTGTGGGTACGCCTGGGCTGGGATTTATGGAGTGGGGCGTGGGCAACCGACTGCCCAACCTCGTGTATCTGCTTTCCAAAATGTCGCCCTTTCCGGCAGCGGGAGTGGATTTCGTGAAGAAGATTCTCGTTGGTCGCGGACCATGCGCCAAGTATCACTATACGCAGTACGTTGGTGGCAACATCACCGAGAAGTCTATCCCCTTCCCCTCGGCTGGCACCCTGCTCCGCGGACAGATAGCCGACCTCAAGGCTAAGGAAGACCAACTCTCACAATTGGATAACCAATTCTTAAAATCGGAGGCCAATTCTGAGAGTGAAGACAGCGAAGAGATGAAGTCGCTCAAGGCAGCACTGGCAGAATGGGAACGCACCAATGAGGAGCTGCAAGAGTTTATCGAGAACAACGACCTCATGCGCACCTATCTTGAGATGGCAGGCGATATGTCGCTCATGTCGCAATGCTTCTGCGAGCTGCAGCTCAACCAACGTCAGTTGGACGAGAACGGCCGACCCGTGCCCACATCACAGTGGAACCCGAAGATTGTCGGCATAAAACCTCGCTCGGTGTTCACCACCCGACTGGAGCGCATGGACAGTCAGTATCGCATCAACTATGCCTACCTCTCTAACCAGTGGCTCGACTCCACCCAGACGCTCACTGAAGCCGACCGTCGCATTGCTGCCGTGCCTTATCTCGCAGCCGATACAGCCGTCTCAGACCTCAAACGCCATGTGCGCGAGGCACGTCAGCAACGTGTGAGCCGCAAGAACCGCCCCACACGCTTCATCATGTCGCCGCGCGACTTCGGTGGTCCCTACTATGCCGATGCCCTTTGGCACAGCATCTTTGCCGGAAGCATCTTTGAGTATGCCTTCACCATTGTTGACGATCGTCTCACTCGTAAGCGCAACAGCAATATTATCGGTCGCGTGATTTACATCCATCAGGAATACCTCAAGCAGCTCTACACCCAGCAGGGCGAGAACAAGAGCAAGACGATGGCACAGATACAGCAGGAGGTGTTCACTGACATCAATCGCTGGCTGTCTAATCCCGACAACGCAGGTCAGGCTCTTATCTCTGCCGTGTTCACTGGCTTGGACGGCAAGGAGCACAAGGCTTGGGAGATTGTGGAGATTGAGAGCAAAGCCAACTCGCAAGCGCAAGCTGAGAAGACCGAGCTTCAGGAAATATCATCCATCATCTTCTTTGCCATGGGTTTGGACTCGAAGCTCATTGGCAATACCCCAGGTGACGCTACATCATCGGGTGGCACCGACCTCCGCGAGCGTTTCCTCGTAAAGCAAATCCAGTTTGCCCCATTGCAGCAGCTCATGCTCCGTCCGTTGGAGGTGATAAGCAAATTCAATGGCTGGGACCCGCACCTGGTGTGGCAGATTGACCGTGAAGTGCTCACCACACTGGATAACTCGAAAACGGGGGTGACGATGCAGGAATAGTAACGAACAAATGATATAGAGAATGATAGAACTGAATAAGATATATAATGAAGACTGCCTGGAAGGAATGAAAAGGATTCCGGACGGGAGCGTGGATTGCATCGTGTGCGATTTGCCGTATGAAGTTCTGAACAAACAGAGTGAAGGAGGTGGATGGGATAACGCCATTCCTTTCGAGCCTATGTGGAACGAATATTTGCGCATCACAAAACCTAATGCAGCTATCATCCTTTTTGGCCAAGGTATGTTTACTGCAAAACTTATGATGAGCAATGAAAAGATGTGGAGATATAATATCTTTTGGGATAAGTGCCGCACAACTGGTTTTCTGAATGCCAAAAAGATTCCTCTGAAACGGACGGAAACAATCTCTGTTTTCTATGATAAACAGCCTACCTATCATCCGCAAATGCGTAAATGCCTGCCACATGAACGCAATCATAGTAGAGGTAAGCAGATAAACGACCAAACAAACCGATGCTACGGAAACTTTGGGAAAGCGGACGATATTATTACCGATGAGAAATACCCGACTGATATAGTTGTATTCCAGCGAAACGTCCATGACTCTTTCCACCCTACCCAAAAGCCAGTCGATCTTATTCGGTACCTCATTCGTACCTACTCCAACGAGGGTGACACCATCTTAGACAACTGTATGGGCAGCGGCACCACCGCCATTGCAGCTATCCGCGAGAAGCGCAACTTCATCGGCTTTGAGCTCAACAAGGAGTATTACGACAAGGCTTGCAAGCGCATCAAGTTGGAGCAAGCACAGCTCACGCTGTTCTGACAACTCAAAAATGGATAAATCCTAATCGGCTTGCCGATAATTCAAAATTCAAAAATCAAAATTCGCATGATACTATCAACTATCAAGGAGCTACGGCTCCACATTCCCAGCAACGCCATCGACGAGATAAGTTCTCTTCAAGGCATACTCGACAACAGCGAGAAAGATTTTCTGCGCGACAAGTTGGGTGACTCGCTTTACAACCGATTATGCGAGTATTATCAGACCGTTTCGCCCGACGACTTCTACATGGCAGTCAGCAATGGCGAGCACGCTCAGCAGCCCTGGATGCAACTCCTGCTTATGGCACAGCGCATGGTAACATACGATGCCATGTCGCGCTTCGCCTACACACAGGCTCTCTCTATCAACGGCACTGGCATCAACGTGGCTTCAAGTGACGACTACGGCACGGCATCCAAAGACCTGCTCGACAAGGGTGTGCAGGGCTATAAGCGCGAGGCAATGGTTTCACTCAATCAGATGCTCGTAATGCTTGAAGGTTGGGCACGCAAAATGGCTACACCCGCAGCCATTGCCGAAGCCGACTCCACCGACCAACCGACCACCGAGCCAAAGGACGAGCAGCATAAGGCCATTGAGGAGATAAGTCTATTGTGGCAGGAGAGCCAGTACTACTACGCCCACCACGACCTCCTCATTGCCACATGTGCCGACCTTCAGCAATACCTCGACATCTACGAGAATCGTGAGAAGTTCATCCGTCTTCTGCCCGACCTTCACTTCATTCAAGACGAATACATCAGTGAGGCTATTGGCGAAGACACGGTGCAACGTCTGCTCCACACCGACAACCCCAACGACAAGCCCTTTCTTCGCAAGGTACGTCGCCTGATGGTGGCCCACCTCGAAGAGCGCACAACAATTCTCACTATTGACAAGGCACGCCGAGCCGCTGCCCACAACGAAGCCATCGCCTTACGCTCCTCGGTGCTCCGGCTCATGGAAATGCGCAAGGCAGCGGACGCTGCCAACACTACCCCCGACAATCCCTCAACCAACACCACCGACTCAACAAGCAAAGGCTACGAGAACAACCAGCCAGACAGCAAGATATTCGTGTCGCCACTGCTGTATTAGTATTTCCAAGGCTTATAAAGGCCCAGTAAGGCTCAGTAAGGCCCATTATAAAAAGCAACATTATGGAAGAAATAATCCGCATTCTAACCCCTGCCCTTACCGCCCGTATGCTCACCTCCGATCAGCGTGAAGCCTTCGAGCGTGGTCTTACTCTTCTTGAGCAGAACCCACGGGCAATGTCGTTCGTAAAGGAGAGCCGACGTTTCCGCGACTATCATCGTCGTGTGCGCCAGCTCCTCACCTATCTGCAAACCATGCAGACCTCTTGCACAGAGATAAAGCGTCACGTCGGTCGCCCCACCAAGGAGGAACAGGCTCTCTATGCCGAGCAGCAGAAGGAGAAGGCTCTTGAGGAAGCACGTCGCTCGCTCTTCCCCGACCTGCAACCCGACCTCACCTTGCAGCCTCTCACCTACGGCGGCATCGTGGCCAACCCCAACGGCGAGACCATAGCGTCCACCATGCCCAACCTCATGCAGCTCCGACCGTTCCTCTCCGTCCGACTGCAAGAGCAAGTCAACACCGTGCGCTCCTTGCGCAACGAGATGGCAGCAAAGTCTGAGCAAGCCAAGACCATGGTCGAAGCCAATGAGAAGGCTGGCAGACCTATCTACACGGAAGAAGAGATTGCCCTTCTCGCCACCCGTGCCGTAAAGATAGAAAGCGACATCCTCCCTCGTATCTACATCAACGTAGACCGTGAAATTGGCGAGGCATACCTTCGCCTATCTCCACGCACCGGCGACCCCGAATACATCGCCCGAATAGAGAAGGCGTGCAACGTCCCACCGCAGAACTTACGCGCCCAGTTCCGTCCTTTTTATGACAAGGCACTCGCCCGTGACCCTCTCTTCGCCCAGTCGGTAGCCGACAAGATAGCCTACGACCGCCCCGAGGTGAAAGCCGCTCGCGACGCAGCAGCCAAGCACAAAGCCGAAGCCGACGCTCTCATCAAGTACATTTTGCGAAAGGACAAGCCATCGACCAAAGCCCGTGCAAAAGGCCTTGCCGACCGCATCGCCCAACTCCGCAAAGACTATGCCGACATTGTGACCGAAGACGAACTGAAAGGCTACGAGGCTATTCTTGAGAAAGTAAAAGAAGAAATGAAATGACACCATTCGAGATATTAAAGACTATTTGCACCCATGCCTGCCACGACCGCCACGCTTGCGCCGAGGGCTATCGTGCCATGCTTGCCACTGAAAATATCAGTCAGCTTATGGCTGTGTGGCGATCCAACTGGGAAGACATAGTAGAGAGCAAGTATGCCGACATCATTAACGACCGTCTGCCTGCCCTCTACCCCACCCTAAGAGCAGAAATGAATGCAGCTGGCATCTACGTCAACGAATGTCCGAAGACAGCACCAGAGTTTGTGTTTGTCCTCGTTACTGACTATGACACTATCATTGACATCAACGACTATGCCCGCTGCTACATCTTGGGCAAAGCCTACGTCCGTGCATGGGATCACAGTCAGTTGTATAGCGACCGTTGCGACCAAGCCCTAATCGAAATCCACGACCATGCCTATGGCCATGTGAGCAAAGGTTGGGTTGCAGCCTACACAGCTGCCCGACTATGGACGACCGCCGGTGCCGTGCTCAATGACAGCGTGACGTGCGAGGCACACGGAGGCACAGTTAGAGCTCGCTCCTACCGCAAGCTCGAAGCCTACGGTGACACAAAGGTATATGCCGCATCAGAACGAAACATCACACTCTACGGCAACGCCAAAATAATAGTATAACACTTAAAGCCCAGCAAGGCTTAGCAAGGCTTAATAGTTTCCCAAGGCTTAGAAAGGCCCAGTAAGGCTCAGTAAGGCTTATTAAAAAAAATCAACATGAACAGCAAACTAACCATTCTTGCCGACGGCAAGCCCCTCGCCCTGAAGGAAGACGCATCCATCAGCATCGAGTTGAGCAATCCCTTGTTCAACGACGTTGATATGTTCTCCTATCCAGTAGAGATCCCCTTGGAAGGCAACCGTCGTTTTCTAAAGAACGTGGATGATGTCAACTCCGACATCCGCCCCGTCAGCTACGAGCACACACCCATGCAGATAATAGCCGACGGAGTGCCCTTCGCCTCCGGCACCGCCATTATTCAGGAAGACGAACGTCTGGAAGACTCCCTCTCTCTAAACATCGACGCAAGCACGCAATCATTCTCCGACCTCATAAGCGACCTCAAGTGCAACGAAGTGCCTATACCTTCTAAATATAAGGACCAGCTCTTGATAGGCGAGAAGATTGATGAAGTGAATGTTAGCGTGAAGTATAACACTGAGGTGGTTATTAAATACGAAGGTAAGAAAGGTAACAAGAAGTATGGTTCGGTGGGCAAATCTGACACTCACGCTACCTTCTCTCCCCAGGCCCTCGGTTTCTCTTATCCTGCTCAGTGCAAGGAGGCAGGCGACAAGCACGCGGCTGTATTGAAGAAGATATACACCTATCCGAACAGTAACGAAGTGAATGTGCCCGACGTTCTTACGTCATACATCAACGTAAGCGACCCCTACCCCATCAAGCCGTTCTGCAATGCCCGTGTGTGCTACAAGCATTACGATCTTGCCGAAGACGGCTCAACGTCAGACAAGGTTGTAGAGTCTATCGACACCCGTAAAGGAGAGGATGATAAAAATTCGAGCGAAAAGGAAATGTACGAAGACCGTGGTCCTATCTGGGTATTGGATGCCGACCGTCCGCAGTCGGGCATCTGCTTCTACGTGTTGTTCTTTCTCGACTGCCTCTTCGAGCATCTTGGCGTACAGTTCGACAATTCGGCTCTTACAGCCATCGGCGACCTAAACCGTCTCTGCTTCTTCACCACAAAATGCTCCTACGATATTGAGCCGTTGTATTATGGCGAGAAGTACAAGGAGGAAGACGAAGCCGTGAAAGCTGGATTGAAAACCACGGACGACATTAAGGTCGGCTTTTTCCAGAAGCAAGCTAACAGCGAAAAGGAGTCAAAAAATCTTTTTGGAGATGTAAATATATGGCTCAGTTCGCGCGGTTGTGGCGGTCAGCTCAAACTCGAAAATCCCAAAGACAAGAGCGTGCAGGAGGTCAGATACCGTGAGGTTACGTATAAGGTGGTAGAGAAGAAGTACGAAGGTGGCTTCTACAACCAAGGTGTTTTCAAGGCCACCGAAGTGGTAGCTGTGGAAGGCGACTGGGTAACTGAACGTGTAGGCGAGAACAAAATTGCAAGCATCACTTGCAAGAGTACCATCGATTCGGCGCAGATGAGTGCAAGTATCTTCCGTATGTATGCCAACGGCAAAAACTTCCCTGCCGAGTCGGTGTCAGATGTTATCGACTCGCTTGAACAGCAGTTCGGCATAAAGTTTCATTATGACTACGAACAGAAAAAGGTTACGGCTTATCTCATTCGTGACGTGTTCCGCAAGCAGAATCCCGACCCTCGCCCCCTCCATGCCGAAGTGCTCTCTATGGTACCCATGACGGAGAAGATAACTGGTGTGCGTGCCGGATATGCAGCCGAAAGCGAAGCCAAAGAGCAAAAGGACAACGTGAAGAACAAAGTGAAGGACTACAACACCGATTACGACTACATCGAATACCCCAAGAACCACACCGTGACAAGTCTTACATATAAGGATATTATTCATCGTGTGCAAAATGGCGAAATGAGCGTGTTCATAGACCTTCAGACGGGCAATAAGTATCGTGTGAAGATTGACAAGGATTTTACCAATGCTGACGATATGAAGCCGCGACTGTTTGAGGTGGGAGCCATGAAGGGAGTGGAAACAGGCGATTGTTCTACGCTCAACGAAGACTACATCATAGAGTTCAAGTCTTCGTTTGTTCCTGTCGGAATGGTGGATGCCAACTACCGTAAAGCTCTATCATCAACATCGGGCAGCACGTGCGTTAGCGATGACCCAAAGCAGCCAACCGAAGTAGGTAAGGAACATAAAGGTAAAGAGGTTGGAGGATTGAACGAGTCTTACGCCAAGACCCAGATGGCAGCTCTCATCGACGAGGATATGGAGCATGAGTTTGTGAAGCAATACATCAAGAACCCCATGTCGTCGATGGTTGCCGACTTCTACGTTACCGAAGAACTCTCGCTGCGTGAGAGCTATGATCCGTCGTCTACCGATGACGGCAACTCGCCCCTTCAGTCATACGATTGGGGCTTGTCTGTGGCTATCATGCGAGGTGGCGGCATCGACGCGACACACGAAGCCTACGGCTATAACTATGACGGATTCGGCAACTCGAAGTGGCGCACAAAGGCTGGCGACTATGCTCTGACTACCGACTCCATCGACCCATACGGCAACGAGTACGACTACAACGGCGTTGAGTCGGGCATCGGCAACGAGGAACGCTTCTCCTTGAAGCCACGTGCTTGGGTGCAGCCCGAATGGGCAGACGCTCCACTCGTAGTAAACACTCCGTCATTAAAGAACCGAGGCTACGTAGACGTTTTCCTCGTCGATTACATCTACTTTCTCCTTCACCGTAAGAAGTATTACGTCAGGTGCCTCGCCTCCGTAGCGCAGATAGCCGACATTCAGAACCACTGGAAAGAGTGGTGGACCATTGACGGCAAGAAATGCCTAATCAACAAGGTAAATGCCGACGTGACGGCGAAGGAAGGAATGGGAGAAGTAGAAATGGAAATCTACAGCATTTAACTAATAAATAATAATTACCAATTAATAATTAAAGCAATGGCAAGTTATTTAAAATTACTATCCGGTTCGGTGTTTAATGGTAATCCTATCTCTTTTATTGTTAAACCTATTAATTTAAATAAAACGCCCTCTTTCCATCGTATGATATTCGAGATAAAATGCGGTATAAGCGAAGGAAACTACGAAACCATAAAGATGTCGGAACCTATAATCAGCGAAAAAGTTAGAAATGTTGTGGTTGATATTTCCTCTGCTCTACGTTCTTTTCGCGATTCGTATATTTACAAGTCCGAACCTGGTGTAATGCCCGTAGTGAAGTTCAACGTGTCGGCATACGACGAGTATATGCTTGATGGTGAAGTATATAAGACATCACCGGTGTCTTACTTGTCCGGAGACGATGTAAAGCAGACTCTATTCGGAGGCTTCTCCGATTACGACCGACTCACGGCCACAAACGACACAATGCCCGTTAGCCGCATGACACGCAAGCCCACCACCATACCGCAGTTGGCATGTGTAGGCGAAACTATCATCTACGTAGATCCCTACTCGCCTGCCATCGACTTCACCACAGCAACATGGGATGCGCCCGAAGCCAAGGCTTTCACGATAACCAACGAAGGACGACAAACCATTGGTGACATCAGCGTTTATGCCATGCCGCAGACCGAAGCCAAGCATCGCACGGAGTTCCGCTTCATCAATTCATTCGGCGTATTGGAGAGCGTCAGTGTACCAAGAGTGTATAGCAAGAAACTCGGCATTACAACCAACAACTACACCCTGACACAAAAAGAATCCCTGCGCTCGATCTCACGTGCAACAACCCGCAAGCAGAATAATCAGGAGGAATGGAACTTTCAGACCGACCCTCTCGATGAAGCATGGCTCGCATGGTATCTGCATGAGTTCCTGATGACAGAACACGCATGGATAAACATCAACGGCAAGTTTCTGCCTTGCACCATCACAGCCGACGACGAAATCTCTTTTGATGATAAGACAAAAGAAGGTGTACACAGCGTGTCGTTTACGGCGAAACTCGACTTCCGAGGAAGTACCATCATTTGAGTTTTGAATTAGGAACCGGTCGGCTTGCAGTCGGCTTGCGACCTCAAGAGACGCACGTGCCCTTGGGGTCGTTTGCGTATGTCCGTATGAATAGAGCGTTTTATGCTAAATTCGCAACAGAAAAATCAACATAATATATGACACAAGCAACAACCAAAGACTATTGGATTTCGTCTACGGCACTTCATATCGAGCTGAATGCCCTTGGTTATCCCGATTATGTTCAGGCTTCGTGCGTCAGCGGTGCCCAGATACTTGTGTACGTCAAGGACATCATCGGCTATGATGCCGGCCACAATTATCGCCGTTGGCCGTTGCAGGCTTCGCCTACTGTGTTCAACTCGCACACCGAAAAATACGTCTATGCCGCCATACCGCGCAGTTTAAGTTCTGCGGCTTCGGCCTGGATTGTGTTTCCGTCTGAGCAGATTGACATCTACGGCAAGAACGCGAACGCCGAACAGATTGGTGATGAGAAGTACTACTACATCTTCCTGCAAGGCAAGATAACGTCGTCAGGCGACAACGGCACCATAGCCCGCGATTGGGACACACGTTGTTTTTGGGGTTATCTGTCTTCCGACGAAGCCATATCCGCCATTGGAACTGAAAGCGAGTGGTACCACTATTCGCAGACCGACAGCATTGTAACGTTTCTCAAAAAACTAACAATGAAACCTGGCACGTGGTTCCGCGAGTTATTTGCAAAGGCTGTAACTATTGTGACCGGCGGCAGCATTGCGTTTGAAGGGAAAGCGGGGGCTATATCTGGAATTACCAACACAAAAACCCCTCTTGATTCGGAGACCGATATTGTCACACCTAAATATCTTGACGATAATGCTTTGTCGAGTGTGCACGACGATGAAGCAAAAGGTGTTATCAGTTTTCTAAGTGGTATAAAATTTATTTCTAATAATAAAATTCACAAGATAACCCCCGACGGCATCGCCACACTCAAAGAGGTTGTGTCGGCTGCGTTCCGTTCGGGTGCGCTCGGCTCTGGCTTCAAACTTGGCGATTATAACGGAAGTGGTGACAGTTACTTGGAGGTAGACCGTCTCCTTGTGCGCAAGGCGGCGGAGTTCGTAAGGCTCGTAATCCGAGAGCTTCAAAGCGTAGGTGGTGAGATTGTTCTGTCGCCTGCTGCCATGAAGATTAGCAATGTGGTATATTTCGAGAAAGGTGTGTATCTTCCCGAATATGAAGCTCTTCCTCTGCGCTACAATGTTTACCGCTGCTACTTCTCGCAGAAGAAAGGCGACGAGGAGATCGAAAACCAGTTCGTCGAGGACGACCTTGTGCGCTGTCAGACGTTCAACGTCAAGGAGGGCGTGAGTGAGAACGTGAAGAACAGATACTACTGGCGTAAGGTGTACAAGGTAGGTAAAGATTTCATTGATGTGCTTGCTGATTTCTGCGATACTGGCAGCGATATTCCGCAGGCAGGTGACGAGCTTGTACAGATGGGCAATACGACGGACACAGCTCGCCAGTCGGTCGTTGTTTTGTCGGCATATGGAGCGGATGCGCCATCGTTAAAGATGTACGAAGGCGTAGATAGCTACTCGTTAGAAAACAAGGAGGTCTTTGTCCTGTCACGTCAGGAGATGTTCGCCATAGCCGATAAGTTTAGGTTCATTACGCGCAAGGCTAATGGCGAGATAGAAAGCACGCAGTCGTTTGCGGAGCTTGTGATGTCCGTGGATGGACTCAGAACAACGGTCAACAGAAACAAAGAAGAGCTTGACGGCGAGATAAAAAGCACGCAGTCGCAGATAACACAAACCGCAAATGATATAAGAACAGAGGTTAGGAGAGACTACTCTACCAAAAAGGATGTAAACGACCAAATAGTAGCGGTTAGCTCTTCTATAACGCAGACCGCTACACAGATAGCGATGAAGGTAGGCTACACTCTTGCCGAGCGACGTAACCTGCTCGTCGGCTCGTTGTTCCGCAAGCAAGGCGAGGGCTGCTTTCTTCTAAGGTCTAAGATATATCGCACGTCGGCGCATGAGGGTGCTAATGTGATATTCGCGCCCGATGCCAAGGCAGGCGGTGCGCAATGGGGTGAAGTGGCGAACTCTCGCAACATACATGTAACCAAGGACAAAACGTACACACTGGCGTTTTGGGCTCGCACGAAGTCAGCCAAAGTAGAGATTATGGGCGAGACGATATGGCACAGCTCGGCAAACGACACGTCGCGACCAGGTGGATATACCGGTCCGAACGGCAGTGCGAATTTAGGCGGCGTAACGATAACGCCAAGCAACGGCTGGCATCTCTACCAAAAAACCTTTACCGTGGCAGCGAACGCCCCTTATGAGTGGATTTCCGTGGCGTGCCTAAAGGCTAACGCATCTACTGCGAGTCAGCAGGTGTACATCGCCCACCCTATCCTCATAGAGGGTACGGCGGAGGACTTTGTGTGTTGGAGCGCATCGCCTGACGATTACGACTACATCGGGGGCAACCTGCTCGACAATACACGCACGTTTAATAAGAGTGGCAACCTGACACGAATGGATGCGTCAGTGGTCACTAACGAGTCGTACAATAATGGCTGCTCCGTTATATATGCGTACGGAGCATCTAAGTACATCGAGATGGCGCAGTGGAACGTTAGCTCTATCATCAAGAAAGGCGAGGACTACATACTCTCCTTTATGGCAAAAGGTTCCGGCAGCATCGACGCATACATGTGGAGTGGCTCTAATCTAAGCATATTCGCCGAGGACAGCGAGCGCGATACAACGACAAGTAACGCCGATGGCGGACGTCGCTTCTCTCTCACAAGCGAGTGGAAGCGTTATTGGGTACACTGGCGTTCGGAGGGTACAGGCATACCTAATTATGTCTTAATCCGTTGTCTGCAAGGCAATAAGGCGTGGGTGACAATGCCGAAGTTGGAGGTCGGAGCAACGCCTACCGACTGGATAGAGGGCAAGAGTGGTTTTGTCGAGGACAGTGGTATTGCTGCAAAGCTACTGCGCACTGGCTTAGACATCGAGAACGGCAAGATAACGGCAACTGCGGACAAGTTTGAGGTGCGTAATAATAGCGGCGAGGTGACGGCGAGCGTGAACAAGGACGGCTTGCTGGAGGTTGGCTCAGGAGTGTTTGGCGGTTCGCTGGTGGGCACGTCGGGCACGTTCTCTAAGTTGACGCACGTGTCAAACGCCAACGTTTCTATTTCGTTCGACCAGACTCACGTCGGTCTTTTACTGAAGGGCTATACGATAAACGACGGTTCAATGAGGGTATATGGAGATTTCTCGGTGGACGGCGAAATGAATGTGGGCGTGCAACGCACAGAGGCTACATGGGTGACGGGCAGTTTCGGTGCTTTGAATCGTGTCTGCGCCAGTATATCGGACGGACTGATGCGTGTTTACAATGGTGAAGAATTGTTTGCCGAGACTCGGCTCAAAACTTCCTCTAATAACGGCATAACGTACTATAACGTCCCGTGCCAGGTAGACCGTTTGCATGAAGGTTTTACGCTCGTCAACAACTTCGGCAACGGTGCTCCTATCGACACGTTCGTGTTCAAGGGCAATAGTCAGGCTAATCTCATTTACAATTTCAAACTCTCCTACACGCAGAAGATTACGGTGTTGCACGCCGTCGATTCGGTAAAAAATAAAATTTTTGTGCCTATTTGCGGCAAGAACACCGAACTGGTCGGCGGTTTAGCGTTGCAACTTTGGAAGGCACCGCGGGGATTTGCCTCGCCGTCTATGCCAAGCGTACCTGGACAGGATGTGTTCGTGATTTCGAGATACGACAACAACTGGGCGTAGCTATAATTGTTATTTATTAGTTTTTTATTATTAATTGATTTGTTATGAAAGTAAGTGACGTTTTGCCTGACAAGCTGAAGCAGTTTGAGGGTATCGGGCTAAGGCGTATCGGTGTCCTGCCGTAGGGTGGAATGGAAATATTTATGGTTAAATATAAAGTACAACAATAGAACACAAAAAAATATGAAGAAAATAGTAAGAGGCAACGATTTCACGTTGCGCATACCCGTTAAGAAGATAGTCAACGGTGAACAGGTATCGTTCCCGTTGACTGATTGCACCGACATCGCAGTGCATGTCGTTAGCAAGTACAAGCGTACCGCACTCCCCTACACCATCGACAAGGAGTCTAATGATGTGCTCTTGGCTGACGTTGACGGCACGACACTGTCGTTAGGCACTTACGCCTTGGAGGTGACGGGCGTACTGGAGGGTGCTAACTGGCGAAGTTACGAATACGAGCAGTTCGCCATCGTTGACAACAACGCAAGCAGCGATACAGTGTTTGAGGGCAACACAGCCAATGGTGACACCAACATCGAGGGCGGCAACGGAGATAATACCAACAAGGGCTGCATGGATGTAAAGATTGAGGGCTTTGCCGTAGATACTGCGCTTGTTGTCCTTCCTCCTGTGTCCGCGCGAGCAACCATCATCGAGCTTATCGCCAATGCCGACGCTGCCATTGCTGCGGTAAGAGAAACGGAAGCGGCTGTCAAGGCAAGCGAGGATGTGCGTGTGGAGAGCGAAACACTCCGTCAAAGCGCAGAAGAGCAGCGTGCGGAGAGTGAAGCTACACGTCAGACAGCGGAGACATTGCGCACGGAGAGCGAAATGGAACGTGTAGCCAACGAGGAAGCGCGAAAAGCCAACGAGGAAGCACGTGTAGCAGCCGAGGAGCAGAGAGCGGCTACTTTTACGGAGCTTTCGGAGGCTGCGAATGCTGCGGTTGGCAAGGCAGATGAAGCCGTAAAATCTGCCAACGCTGCGATTGACAAGACAAACGTCGCAGAGAGCGAGCGTGCCGAAGCCGAAAGACAGCGTGCCGAAGCGGAAGCTGCACGCAGTCGCGAGGAGGGCATACGTCAGGAGTCGGAAACCGAGCGTGTACGACAAGAAACAGCGAGAGAAACTGCGGAGACAACTCGTCAGAACGCAGAGGTAGAGCGAGAAAAGGCTGATGCCGAGCGCGAGAAACGTGTGTCCGAAGCAATATCCAACACGTCTTCTGCTGCAAAAACCGCCACTGATGCAGCAGACGTGGCAACAGAGACAGCCAAGAAAGCTATGGTTGCGACTACAGAAGCGGAGAGAGTGAACGCAGAGCTAAGGGGCAACGTGCTGACGGTGACGGACAGGACGGGTGAGGTGAAGACTCTCGACCTGATGGATCAGGAGGAGGCGAGTAATACGAAGGCGGATATTGCCCGTATCAAGGAGAGCATGGGCATATATTCTGACAAACCAAATATCACGCTAACGGCAAAGGAGAACAATGTGGCTATCTCTGCTGACGGAGTTAAGGTAAGCAAGCAGGGTTGGGCTATTGCGGAATTTACGGCAGAACTTGGTAATATCTATCTTTTTAATCCTGGTGAAACATCGTCTGACGTATGCGTGTTTGCGGAGTATATAGACAAGGTGGAAACAAGAGCCATTGACTATGCCTATATGTATGACGAGAGCGGACGTGTGCTGACCGCAAAGGCTACATACAATGGCAAGACCTACACATATACATACGACTATTCATCATCAATCACGACCATTACAGACCAAGACGGAAATAACGTATCATCCTTGCCAAGTGTCTATACCACTACGGTCGGAGCATATCAGCCTATGACTATCCTCAATGCGAACGCAGAGCTGCCCGAGGACGGATATTGCCGCTTTGTGTCAAACTTCACTACGGCATCGGCTATCAAGATTGTGGTATCTTATAAAGTTTTGTCTGCCGACTTGACGATGAAGGTGGTGAGGGACGGAAGTACGGCTAATATGTGCTCACAGTTGGCGAAGATAAACAAAAAGGTGGATGAGGTAAGCGAGAAAGTGTCAAATAGAAGGAACAGCCTATCTATACGTACCAAAGCGTATGGTACTGTAATAGTCGTTGATGGGAAAAAATATACTCTTGATGGGAAAAAGACTTATTCTTTCCCCGACTTCCACACTTATCAGATAGAAAAAAATAAGCTATATATAATCAGGATTGATATAGATATATTTTCACGTCAAATAGGCGGTTTTAGTTATAACTTCAATGGTTTTTTGTCTCTTAGCTCTTTAAATGTGAAGTGTTGGGACACAAGCAATGTGAGAGATATAACAAATATGTTCGGAGATAATTCTTCTTTAAACCATCTTGACGTTAGTGGTTGGGATACAAGCAATATGACAGGCATGGCAGGCTTTTGTCAAAACGCCTCTGTAACAGAACTTGACGTTAGTGGTTGGGATACAAGCAAGGTGATAAGCTTGCGACATTTTGCTGCCAATTCCAAAATCACCTCTCTTGACGTTAGTGGTTGGGACACAAGCAATGTGACAGACAT
>ERZ1034781.13-NODE-13-length-87429-cov-10.522993_pt1 | contig 87429 bp, 68 predicted proteins | sample MGYA00520700_ERZ1034781 | MGnify/ENA primary metagenome ERZ1034781 (study PRJEB33766, sample SAMN09781709) | gut metagenome | biome: gut microbiome | host: Homo sapiens | place: Madagascar | study: EMG produced TPA metagenomics assembly of the PRJNA485056 data set...
TAGGCAACACCTACGAGATCGTGTTGGCTGACAGCATTGCAAGGTACAAGAGATTCGCAGGATATGATGTAAGATTCCAGACCGGAACCGATGAGCATGGTCAGAAGATCGAGAACAAGGCTTTTGAGAACATGCAGACTCCAAAGGAATTCGTTGACGAGATTTCAGGCGAGATTAAGGATATCTGGGATCTGATGAACACATCTTACGACAAATTTATCAGAACAACAGATGCAGATCATGAGAGACAGGTTCAGAAGATTTTTAAGAAGCTGTACGATCAGGGTGACATATATAAGGGAGAATATGTAGGAAAATACTGTACTCCATGTGAATCCTTCTTTACAGATTCACAGCTTGTAGACGGCAAATGTCCGGACTGCGGAAGACCGGTACAGGAAGCAAAAGAGGAAGCATATTTCTTCAAACTCAGCAAATATCAGGACAGACTGATGAAGCACATTGAGCAGAATCCTGATTTTATTCAGCCGGAGTCCAGAAAGAACGAGATGATCAACAACTTCATCAAGCCGGGACTTCAGGATCTGTGTGTATCCAGAACATCCTTCAAGTGGGGCATCCCGGTTGATTTCGATGACAAGCATGTAATCTATGTATGGATCGATGCATTATCAAACTACATCACAGGTCTTGGATATGATGTAGACGGTAATAATGATGAATTATATAAGAAATACTGGCCGGCGGACTTACACCTGATCGGAAAGGATATCTTAAGATTCCATACGATTTACTGGCCGATCATGCTGATGGCACTTGGAGTACCGCTTCCAAAGCAGATCTTCGGACATCCATGGCTGATCCAGAATGACGGTAAGATGAGTAAGTCCAAGGGAAATGTAATGTATGCGGATGATATGGTCCGTCTGTTTGGTGTGGATGCAGTCCGTTTCTTCGTTCTGCATGAGATGCCATTTGAGAATGACGGAATCATTTCATGGGAGTTGGTTGTAGAAAGAATCAATTCCGAGCTTGCAAATACACTCGGAAATCTGGTAAATCGTACGATCTCCATGTCAAATAAATATTTTGGCGGCGTAGTTACGAATACCGGAGTAACAGAAGAAGTAGATGAAGATCTGAAGAATGTCGTATTAAACTGCCGTATCAAGGTCGCAGAATGCATGGATAAGTTAAAGGTTGCAGATGCGATCTCAGAGATCTTCACCTTATTCAAGAGATGCAACAAATATATCGACGAAACGATGCCTTGGGCACTTGCAAAAGATGAAACAAAGCAGGATCGTCTGAATACCGTATTATATAATCTGGTTGAGAGTATCGTAGTCGGGGCTTCCCTTCTGGAGCCATATATGCCGGATACCTCTGTTAAGATCCTGAACCAGTTAAATGCTGCAAAGAGAAAGGTAACAGAGCTCGGAAGATTCGGACTCTATCCATCGGGAAACAAGGTAACAGAGACTCCTGAGATCCTGTTTGCAAGACTGGATGTAAAAGAGGTTATGGCAGAAGTTGCCAAGTTTGCACCTCCTGTAGAAGAAACCATTTACGAGAAGGCTAAGAAGCAGAAGGAAGAAAAAGAAAATTCAGAAGAGAAGAAGCGCATGAAGCAGGCTGAAGCAAAGGTAGCTGCTTTGAATGCAGATCCTTCTGTATTAAATAAACAGCAGATCACCATTGAAGAATTCGAGAAAATGCAGCTGATGATCGGTGAGATCATTGCCTGCGAAGAAGTTCAGAATTCCAGAAAACTGTTATGCTCACAGGTAAAATTCGGCGAGAACAATGTAAAACAGATCGTTTCGGGAATCAAAGGCTTCTATACACCGGAGGAAATGGTTGGAAAGCGTGTTGTTGCGATCGTGAATCTGAAGCCATGTAAGCTTGCCGGAGTTGTATCGGAAGGTATGCTTTTATGCGCGGAAGATGCAGAAGGTAACCTGTCTCTGCTTACAACGGAGAAGGGCTTGCCGGGTGGTTCATTTATCAGCTAGTTTATAAAAGAAAGTCATAACGGATCGCAGATGATATAGTAGAAGACCAGCAGAATTTTCTGTTCCGCTTAGAGTAAAGCGTATGGAACAAAAAACGCTGTTCTGCGGTATATCGGCTGTGATCCGGTATGTGCTGCATAAAAAAATAAATCATAGGCTTACAGGTATGAAGTCGTTGATTTATTGATAGGTCTATGATAGAATTTTAATGTCTGCTTATACAAGGAGACAGCAGATTTGGAAAGATTTAGAAATCTTAGCGCCATGTCCCTTTTATCCGGGCATTGAAAGGCTGACAGACGCGGTGTAAACGTGTTTGGTCGGTACAGCCTGTTGAGAAGGGTAACGAGGATAGAGGTTATCGAAAATTCGGCGGATGCCTCTACGTAGAGTCCGGATGCGCACATGTATGTCAAATATGGGAGAGATCTCAAAACAAAACAGCATGACCGGATAATTGAATGATGCATTATAAGATAAGACTGCCACGTTAAGAACGTGATACAGTTACTTAAAGAACAAACTGCATCATATGCCGAAAGGAGTTAATTGAATATATGTGTGGAATCATAGGTTTTACAGGAAGAAAGCCGGCGAAGGACATCCTGATCGATGGACTGGAACGGCTGGAGTACCGAGGCTATGATAGTGCAGGTATTGCACTTTTGAATGATGATGACACTTTGACGATCAGAAAAAAGGCAGGAAGGGTAAGCGAACTCAGAGAGTTATGCAAAGGTGGAGAATATTCTTCAACCTGCGGTATCGGACACACGAGATGGGCAACACATGGTGGTGTTACAGATGCAAATGCGCATCCACATAGATGTGGAAATGTTGCATTGATCCATAATGGTATCATTGAGAATTACAGTGATATTATAAGAGAGTATGGTTTAGCAGATAAGCTTGTATCAGAGACCGACTCAGAAGTTGTGGCAGCCTTACTTGATACGTTGTATGAGGGTGATCCGATTACAGCCATCCGGAAAGCTGTAAAGATAATTGCAGGATCGTTTGCATTATGTATCATGTTTGCAGACAGACCCGGAATTATATACGCGGTGAGAAATGTCAGCCCGATGGTTGCAGCTCACAGTGAAGAAGGATCTATCATTGCATCCGATCTGACAGCCATTATTTCATTCTCAAAGGATTATTTTGTTGTACCGGAATATCATATTCTGACAATGACAGAGGGTGGAATCAAGGTTGAGGACTTAAAGGGCAATGAAGTAAGACCACAGATGCTTGAGATTACATGGGATATCACAGCGGCTCAGAAAGGCGGATTTCCGCATTTCATGTTAAAGGAGATCTATGAGCAGCCGGAATCTCTGAGAAATACGATCACACCAAGAATTGTAAATTCACTTCCTGATTTTACAGAGGACGGAATTGATGATGAGGTGTTCAGAAATTGCGAAAATATTACAGTGATCGCATGCGGAACAGCGATGCATGCAGGAATTGTTGGCAAGGCAATGATCGAATCGGAGCTTCGTATACCGGTAAATGTTGAGATCGCATCGGAATTTCGATATAAAGAACCACTGATCAATGAGAAGACACTGGTTATCGTTACTTCCCAGTCTGGCGAGACGATCGACACTCTGGAGGCGATGCGGTTGGCAAAACGATGTGGTTCAAAGGTTATTTCAATTGTAAATGTAAAGGGTTCTACAATTGCAAGAGAAAGTGATTATGTGTTATACACACATGCCGGACCGGAGATTGCGGTAGCAAGCACAAAGGCATATTCGGTTCAGATGGCAGCAATGTATTTAATCGGTTGCAGACTTGGACTTGTAAAAGGTATTTATTCAGAAGATCGGGCAAAGGAATTTATCGGTAAATTGCTTGGAACAATTCCGGTGATCGAAGAAACCCTGCTTCAGGCAGATGAGGTCAAGACTGTCGCTAATTATATAAAAATGGCTCCGGATGCATTTTTTATCGGAAGGGGCATGGATTATACTCTTTCACTGGAGGGGGCTCTGAAGTTGAAGGAGATATCCTATGTTCATGCGGAGGCTTATGCGGCGGGTGAGTTAAAACATGGTACGATTGCTCTGATCACAGAGAATGTACCGGTTATCGCATTAGCGACTCAGCCGGCTGTTTACGAGAAGATGGTTTCAAATATAAGGGAAGTAAAAGCCAGGGGAGCATATGTTATTCTAATTAGTATGGGTGATGAAGTTACTGATACCCAGATATGTGATAAGCATATAAGAATACCTAAGCAGGATAGTTTATTTACAGTATTTGCAGCGGCTGTTATTTTGCAGTTGATCGCATATTACACATCGGATGCGAAAGGGCTGGATGTAGATAAACCACGTAATCTTGCCAAGTCTGTTACGGTAGAGTAAAGGGGACTTGAGTGGCTGGAGAATAATTGCGGAGGGTGTTATTATGAGCACAGAGAAGACCTATTTGTGCGACGAGTACAAATTATATTTTAAAATTGAAGATGATGTCCAGATCCTTCATAATGAAGTCGAGCTGTACAATACATCATTTGTAGGAAACAACAGCTTTTGTCATGAAGAGTATATTGATGGACAGAGAGCACTTACATATTCGATTCCGGCCATGATTACGATGAATCAGTTTATCACCAAGAAGATTCACAGAGATGAACTGGTAGATATCATGTTCAGTATAACAGACCAGCTGATGTATCTGAAGGCGAATGATATGCCACTGGGAAAGGTTATCCTGAATATTGGATATATGTATTTGAATCTGGAGGATATGAGTGTACAGCTTGTATTCCTTCCGATTGATAAACCGATGGAAAAATGCAATATGGAGAAGTTCGTCAGAGATCTGATCAACAAACTTGATTTTGCAAATAAAAAAGCATCAGACTGTGGATATGAACTGATCAAGTTTTTTGATCACAATCCATCATTTTATCTGTCAGAATTCTATAAGTTTATCACAGATATGAAGAATGATAATAATGTTCATCCGGAAGATGAACAGCATTTCATTGTAAGACCGCAGATGGCAGAAGCTGTAGAGGAAAATACAGAAGCTCCGTTGCAGACAACTGTTGTATCAACTCCAAGCTTTAAGCTGGCGAAGGAAGTAAAAGATTATTCCGGAAGTGATATCGGATTCGATGATGATGAATCTGATGCAACATCAACGACAGTTCTTACAAATGCAACAAAGGGCAAACCGGGACCTGTGATCGTTAGAACCAGAACCGGTGAGCGTATCAAGATAGACAAGCCGATCTTCTGTATCGGTAAGTCGGCACAGGGTGTTGATTATCAGGTGACAGACAACAATTCCGTCAGCCGTCGTCATGCATATATCATCAACGTCAATGGCGTTTATTATCTGCGTGATAACAAATCAACCAACCACACCTACCTCGGCGGAAAGATCATCAACAGCGGCACAGACATGATGCTGATCGATGGCAGCAAATTCAAACTTGCAAACGAGGAATTCACATTCCGCGAGAAATAAACCAAAAGGCTTCGTCCTGTTTCTGACAGACGAAGCCTTTTTAGATAAAAATTGGTGCTGTTGTCTTTCGTCCGTTTATTCTTCGGAAGTGTCAGCTTCCGTAGCGTCGGCGGTTTCGGTGGCGACCATCGCCTGGTCGATCTCCGTGAGGCTGTCGGATGCGATACTGTAGTATTCGCCGTCATCGTTGATAAGTGCTTTTACAACAACGGCATCTTTATATTCAGGATTCTCCGCATGAGAAGTGAGGATGGAGGCAATTCCGTTTGCAAACTTCTTATCGTATTCCTCTTTCTTAACATCGTTATATACGCCATTATTGACATCCTTGTTGAAATCCTCTATATATGACATGATCTCATCGTAGGATTGGTCTAAGACTGCGATCGGATAAATAGTTACATCCACATAATAATCGCCATTTTCTTTATAACTTTCAGAGACTTCATATTTTGCATTACTATAGATCGTAGTTGCAAGAGCCGTGAAAGTCTGGGTAACCTCGACAGACTTATTTGTATTCAGGTTGTAGTGCGAGATCAGCTGATTTGCCAGATTTGACAGACATTCCTGATACATGGCGAGTGCATCGGTTTCATTTCCTTTGTTTTCTTTTATGTAGTTGGTGTAATCACCTTTATAATTGACATCGAGAAGATTTTTCACATACGACTGGTATGCAGTAGCTTTCTTCTGACCACAGCCGGTAAGTGAGATAAGACCGATCACGATCATAAGAATGGCTGTCAGATAGTTTCTTGTACGTTTCATGTTGATAAAAATTCCTCCTAACAGTTCGATTTGTATTTTCTTCGTTCAATATAGCACAAAATATGTGCTTTGTAACTAAATTAAGAAAAAATAATTGTGCAAAACAATAAGGGTGTGTTATAATCATTTCAATTGATGTTTACAGAAAATGAGCATTTGCGCCGAAAAGCATGAGTATCACACACACATAGAAAGGGATGCCGGTAACAGATCCTGTTAAGACATCGGGCGCAGCTTAAATAATAGATTATTTTGGAGGGATTATCGTGGCAAAAGAGAACAAAGATAATTTTGATGAAACAGAAGTAAAGGCAGAGTCTACATTTAAGACTGTAACATTTGGTGGATATGATAAGAATTCGGTTGATTATTATATTGAGGAGTTAAAGGCTGACCATGAGAAGGAAGTTAATGAGTTAAAAGCAAATGTAAATAAGCTCAGCGAAGCCGTATTAAGCCTTAAGACTATGAGAGAAGTAAACCTGACAGAGTCGAATAAGACGATCGAAGGACTTAAGACTAAGAATTCCGAATATGAAAGCGAGATCGAATCCCTGAAAGAGCAGGTAAATGCTTATAAGCAGAAAGAATTCGAATCAGCAGGAAGATATGAGTCTATTTCAAGAACACTCTTAGAGGCAAGAGAGAGCGCGGATGCATTGATCGCCCAGACAAATAAAGAGTGTGAAGCTCAGCATGCAGAGATGACTGCAAAATGCGAAGCAATGGAGAAAGAGACAACAGATCGTTGCAACGCACTTGAAACAGAGACAAATGAAAAGTGCAAGCAGATGTATGATGAAACAGAAGCAACCTGCGCAAGTCTGAAGGAACAGGCTTACAGCGACAGCGAGCGTACAAGAAATAAAGCACATGAAGCTGCAGAAGCTTTAAGTGCAAAGACAGATTATGAGTGCAGAACCCAGAAGGAAACTGCACAGAAGGAAGCTGAAGCTATTACAAATAAAGCGACCAGCGAAGCATACGTTCTCAGAAAGAATGTAAAGAAGGAATGTGATGCAGTCAGCAAATATATGGGAGAACTTCTGGCTGCCTTAGATGGTGTTGTAGATGCATGCTGCGTAACAAAGGATATTGCAGATAAGGCATTTACAGGTCTGAAGAGTGAAGCAACTTCAATGGTGTCATCCGAGGATGATAAAGAAGCTGCCGGAACGGAAGACGACAAAACAGAGGAATAATATTAACAGCGATATTTAACATACATGAAACTTTTCTATGGCTGACATGGAAAAGTTTTATGTGTCTATGGGGTTACATAAGAGAAAAGAGGGATACATTTGGAGATAGGCAAAATCAGTAATTATTCAGATTTCCTGAGTCATATTGAATATCCCGCAGTTGTATTCTGCGAGGATGGAGAAGTTTTAAGTATCAACAATGCAGCGGTAAAACTGGTCGGTAATCAGATCGATTCGATTACGATGGCACCGGATAAGTTTATGTCCAGTGATGAGTTTTGGCCGATTTTAAATGAGAAAAAAACGATTATCTGGCATCGACTTCTGCTGAATATAAATAAGAAAAAAAGACTGGTTGTAAGCGGATTTGTCAATCAGTTTGAATATAACGGAAAAAAAGCATATATGGTGCTGTTTGAACTGCGTTCCGATGTAGCAATCGGAAGTATGAGTCTGGAACGTATTATTAACCATGCAGGCATTCTGGCACTGTATCTCTACAAGCCGGACAGCAGATGGCAGACTCGTTATGTAACAAAGAATATAACGGAATTCGGATATAAAGAAGGTGACTTTTACAGTGGAGCTGTAGGCATTCGCGATATTATAGTTAAGAATGACTATGATATCCTGATCGGGAATCTCTATAAGGCGGAGAATACCGGGCATACGGATTTTGAGATGAAGGTACGTTTTGTATCGGCAGAAAGTGCGATCACTACTATGATGCTGAACTGTCATATCGTAAAGTCGCCGGACGGAGGTGCCGATGGCATTGAACTACTATTTGTAAAAGAAAAAAAGCATTCCTATGATGGGGAAAAAGGTGAATATATATTATCTGTTATGAACAAGATCAAGAGTCTTGTGATGGTAAAGTCCATTAGCAGAGGACACAGCATATTGAAATATATTACACCGAATGCCAGATTGCTTGGAATGAATGTAGATGCACTTATGGCTGGAAATAAATTGACAGAAGACTATATTCATCCGCAGGATCGCGCAAGAGTTATTCAGAATGCGAAGAATGTGTTAAAGAGTGGTGGATCTGATTATGAGGACGAGTATCGTATCGTAGATGATTATGGAAATGTCAGATGGGTTCGTTCCCAGAACAGTATCACACAGGCAGAGGATTCTTCTTATACGATCGAGTTCTTTATAACAGATATTACAGAGAACAAGAAGTTGCAGAACAGTGTAGAGGAAGCTAAGAAAGAATATGAAGACAAGCTTTCTTACATTATGAACACGACTGTAGATGAGAATGAATATACGAGCGAGAGTATCGATAAAGACAAATGGAACAGTATTGTAAAAGCATTTGCAGGCTTAAGCGGGCTGTATTCAACGGTTGTATCTCCGGCGGGTGATCAGCTTGTAGAACCGGCAGGACCGTCTCTGCATATGGGAAGCTTTTATGATCTTTTTGAGAAACCTCAGTATAAGAGCATCATTGTGAAGTTAAATGAGGTGATCCTCCAGAATAATGTTCCGGTCATTATGGAGATGGATGATGGTATAGATGGAAGTATTATCTGCGGTGCACCGGTTAAGATCGGAGAGAAACATATCGCAACCTGGATTCTGTGCGGATATGATAAAGCAGATGTTGCAAAGATGAAGAAGGTATATAAGATCCAGTGGAATATGTGCAATATCTTCTCAGAATATGCATATAATGACAAGGTTCTGTCTAAAGAAGCAGAACGGAGCAAATCTGTTGAAATGTTGTTAGAGGAAAAGATCCAGAGACAGAAGATCCTGACAGAAGCACTCAGTTCCATGGACAGCGATGATAATAAGACGATCAGCAATATTTTGGAAAGAACCGGTGATTATCTGGGCATCGATGTTATGGCGATATACTCACTGAACGAAGATCAGGAGTATATGTGCAGCCATATCTGGTCAAGGGAAAAAAGCATGTCTGCGGAAGAATATGTGGAAGAATGGCAGAAGGGTAAGAAATTCTTTGCGCACAGTAAGGAAAGAACATATGACTGCATTGTAGCGGATAAGAACCATGACTTTAAGAATTTTCGGAGTAATATGGAACAGATCGGTGTAACAAGCTTTGTTGCACTCAGTATAGAGATCAATAATATTATCAGCGGATGTATCGTTATGGCGAATAACCATACGGATAAGATATGGTCAGAGGATGATATTGAATTCTCGAAGGACATTCGGAATGTCATTCAGGGTATCCTTGCCAGAATAGAAGGTGATGGTAATATCCGAATGGTAAATAAGCTTCTGGTAGATACTTATAATCATATCAAGATCGGCATCTTTATCCGTGATGAAGAGACGGGGGAGGTATTGTTCTCCAATCAGCCGTTAAATGATATGCTTGGATATGATTTTACAGGAAAAGACAGTAAGACGTTGATCCGTGATCTGAATGATACATTTAAGGGTGTGGCGACCGTACAGAAGCCGTTCCTTACTGAACGGAAAGAGGTAAGTTGGAGAAGCTATATAAGACAGTTCGACAAGATCATGGATTTATCCGAAGTCAGCATGAAATGGCTTGACGGAAGAAAGGCATCTCTTGTAATATTAAGGGATGTACAGGATTAACAGTAACCAGAAAGGGGACCAATCATGGCAAGTTCAGATATCGGTATAGATTTAGGTACCGCCAGTATATTGGTATATGTAAAAGGCAAGGGCGTTGTATTAAAAGAGCCGTCCGTAGTTGCCTATGACAGAGATACAAATAAAATAGTAGCGATCGGTGAAGAAGCCAGACTTATGCTTGGAAGAACACCGGGAAATATCGTAGCAATCCGCCCGCTTCGTCAGGGCGTTATATCGGACTATACAATAACAGAAAAGATGTTAAAGTATTTTGTTCAGAAAGCAGTAGGCAGAAGTTACTTCGGAAGACGACCTCGTATCAGTGTATGTGTGCCTTCACAGGTAACAGAGGTTGAGAAGAAAGCAGTAGAGGACGCAACTTACGCAGCAGGCGCAAGAGACGTGTCTATCATAGAAGAACCGGTGGCAGCAGCAATCGGAGCAGGAATTGATATCTACAGACCATGTGGCAACATGATCGTTGATATCGGTGGCGGAACTTCGGATATCGCGGTTATATCTCTGGGCGGTCCGGTTGTAAGTGCATCCATCAAGGTTGCCGGAGATGATTTTGATGAAGCAATCGTACGTTTTATGAGAAAAAAACACAATCTTCTGATCGGTGAGAGAACTGCAGAGGAGATCAAGATCAAGATCGGTACATGTTTTAGAAGACCTGAGAATATCACACTGGATATCCGCGGAAGAAATCTTGTAACCGGACTTCCGAAGACAGTTACCGTAACCTCAGATGAGACAGAAGAAGCACTCCGAGAACCTGCATCACAGGTATGCGAGGCTGTTCACTCCGTTCTGGAACGTACTCCGCCTGAACTGGCAGCAGATATTGCTGACAGAGGTATTGTATTAACCGGTGGTGGAGCTTTGCTTCACGGACTGGAGGAGCTTCTGGAAGAAAAGACAGGAATTACAACCATGACTGCCGAAGATCCGCTTCGTGCAGTTGCTATCGGAACAGGAAAATATATCGAATTACTCAACAGTAAGAAAGAGTAACGCAGGAGACTTGTTGTGATAAAAGAAGGTTATGTTGAAAAAGTTATCTATAAAAATGACGACAATGGCTACGCCGTTTTCACTGTAGAGGGTGAAGACGGCGAAGACATTTTTGTCGGAACCCTTCACGGTGTCAGTGAGGGAATCTATATATCTGCGGAAGGGGAATATGTCAATCATCCCCAGTATGATCTCCAATTCAAATTTAATTCTTATGAAATAAAAATGCCGGATGATATGATAAGTATAGAACGATATCTGGGTTCCGGTATCATAAAGGGTGTCGGTGAGGCACTGGCAAAACGTATCGTTAAAAAATTCAAGATGGATTCTCTGCGCATAATTGAAGAAGAACCGGAACGACTGGCGGAAGTTAAAGGTATCTCGGAACGAAAAGCAAGAGATATCGCTGTTTCTTATAATGAAAAGAAAGAGATGCAGGATGCGATTATTTTCCTGACCGGATATGGAATATCAATCAATCTGGCGGTAAAGATCTTCAATGAATATGGACAGGAGATGTATAAGATCATCCGGTCAAATCCATACAGGATTGCAGAGGACATAAATGGTGTCGGTTTTAAGACGGCAGATGAGATCGCGGAGCGAATGGGGATCAGCAGTGACTCGGATTTTCGTATCCGCGCGGCACTGTTATATACATTGTTAAATGCGAGCCAGCTCGGACATATGTATCTTCCGAAGCAGATGCTGGTGGCAAAGACCTATTCGCTCTTGGTTGCTGACAATGTACCATATAATGAAGAACTGGAAGATGAGATCGGAAGCCAGATTATAGAACTTCAGATGACGGGTAAGGCGATCGTAAAGGAGCTTGCCGGAGATGTTACTGCTGTCTATGCGGCGGCAAATTATTATATTGAACTGAATTCGGCGAGGATACTGTCAGATATCGATCTGGATTTCACATCAGAGGATCGACCGTTGGATAAGATGCTTGCGCAGATTGAGAAAGCAGAGAAGATCACATTGGAAGAAAAACAAAAACTTGCGATCAAGAATGCGGTCAACAATGGTGTGGCAGTGATCACAGGTGGACCGGGTACCGGTAAAACAACAACGATCAATGCCATGATCAAGATGTTTGAGAAGCTGAATTTGGAACTGCTGCTTGCGGCACCGACCGGACGCGCGGCAAAGAGAATCACCGAGGCAACCGGATATACGGCACAGACGATCCATCGCCTGTTGGAGCTGTCCGGCGGCGGGATTGATGAAGAAGGCAACCGCTCTGCTTATACATTTGTAAGAAATTCAAATAATCCGTTAGAAGCGGATGTGATCATAATAGATGAGATGTCGATGGTAGACAGCAGTCTGTTCTACAGCCTGCTGCAGGCGATCATGCCGGGAACCAGGCTGGTACTGGTAGGAGATTCCAATCAGCTTCCATCGGTCGGACCGGGCAATGTATTAAAGGATATCATTCGTTCGGGGGTATTCTCTGTAACGGTGTTGGACAAGATATTCCGACAGGGTGAGAATAGTGACATTATTACGAATGCCCATTTGATCAATGCGGGAAAGCAGCTCGAGATTAATAATAAGAGCAGGGATTTCTTCTATATTCCAAGACAGGGATCACAGGATATCATTGCGGAATTGAAGCATTTAATCTTAGACAGTTTGCCGGGCTTCTTTCAGGTTGACCCGATGAATATCCAGGTGCTTACTCCGATGCGTAAGTATGAGTTGGGTGTCGAGAATCTGAATAAACGATTGCAGGAGATTCTGAATCCTTCGAGCAGAAGCATACCGGAGAAAGAGAAAAATGATGTTGTATTCCGTAAGGGTGACAAGGTCATGCAGATCAAAAACAACTATAAGTTGGAGTGGAAGATCATGGATGCAAAGGGCCGCTTTGTGAAGGAAGAGGGCGTAGGTGTATTTAACGGAGATGTTGGTTTTATAAAAGAAATCGATGAATTCGATCAGAAGATCGTTGTTGAATACGACGACGGAAGACTGGTAGATTACCTTTATTCCCAGCTTGATGAACTGGAACATGCTTATGCTATCACGATACACAAATCACAGGGAAGCGAATATCCGGTCGTAGTGATTCCACTTCTTACAGGACCGGCAAAGCTGTTGAACCGGAATCTGCTCTATACGGCAGTTACGAGAGCCAGAAAGGGTGTTGTGATCGTAGGCAATATCGGTCTGGTTAAGACGATGATCGATAATATCGATGAACAGAAGCGGTATACGACATTTGCTGAACGACTGGCAGAACTGGCATAAATCCAGAGTGATAAAGGGGGATAAAATATGCGGGAACAGAATATGTGGAACCGGACGCTTATGGATCTTGTATTTCCAAGGAGATGTCCGATCTGTGATGCAGTTATGGCATATGGCGAACAGGGCATCTGTAACAGGCATAAGACGCTGCCATATGTGACCGGGCCGGTCTGTATGAAATGCGGGAAGGAGCTTTCGGAAGCTGAACAGGAATATTGTGAAGACTGCAGGCGACACACCAGAAGCTTCGAGCGGGCATATCCGGTCTTTCGTTATGAGGAGCCGGTTGCATCCAGTGTGCTTGCTATTAAATATCATAATAAACGGGAATATGTGGATTATTATGGCAACCTTCTGGCAGAACGTCTCAGAAAAGCAGGGGTTGCAGACCGGATACAGATCATTCTTCCCGTGCCGATACATAAGAGCAGAAGAAAGAAACGTGGCTATAATCAGGCTGAGCTTTTGGCCGAGGTGGTAGGACGACAGCTTCATCTTCCGGTAGATAAGACGCATCTGCTCCGGGTATCAGAGACAGCACCGCAGAAGGAATTATCTCCGCTTGAACGCGCTAATAATATTAAACAGGCATTAGAAGTTAAGATGCTTCCGGTGGAATGGAAGACAGTGTTATTAATAGATGATATCTATACGACAGGGGCAACGGTGCAGGCATGTACAGAAGCCTTGCAGGAGGCTGGAGCGGAACAGATCTATGTCGGAGTGATATGCGTAGGAGAAGGTCGATGAGAGGACTTGGCTTATAGTCGGTTCTGTGATAGAATAAAGGATGTCTGCGGATATTTAAAAGAATCGGCAGGAGAAATATACAGAAATGGAAAAGGCGTATCAGCCGGGGTGAGAGATGAGATTTCGTCCGTGTATCGATATACATAATGGAAAAGTAAAACAGATCGTTGGAAGCAGTCTTCAGGACGAAGGCAATACTGCGAAGGAGAATTTTGTATCTGAGTATGACGGGGCTGCATTTGCAAGGATGTATAAGGCTGCCGGGATACATGGTGGACATATCATTTTATTGAATCCTGCGGGGAGCGAGTACTACGAAGCGGACTGCCATCAGGCAGAGCTGGCGCTTGCGGAATATCCGGGAGGGCTGCAGATTGGCGGCGGAATCAATGCCGAGAATGCCGGACGGTTTCTTGATATGGGAGCATCCCATGTGATCGTCACATCCTATGTCTTTAAGAATGGTGAGATCAACTACGATAATCTGACTGCGATCAGACGGGCAGTCGGAAAGGAACATCTGGTGTTGGACTTAAGCTGTAGAAAACGCGAGGACGGATATTATATCGTGACAGATCGCTGGCAGAAGTTTACAAATGTGAAGATAACAGCAGATACATTGGACATGCTTTCCGATTATTGTGATGAATATCTGATCCATGCTGTAGATGTGGAAGGTAAGGCATCCGGTATAGAGATGCATATCGCAAAGCTTCTCGGAGATTGGGGCAGAATACCTGTAACTTATGCAGGTGGTATTGCATCATTTGATGATCTGGATAAGCTCCGTGTGTTGGGGAAGAGTCGAATTGATTTTACGATAGGCAGTGCACTTGATATTTTTGGAGGACATATGAAGTATCAGGATGTTTTGCAGTATTCAGATCAGTAATGAAGTGTTGAATGAACATGATTCATGAGACAGAGTTATATGTACAGTTGAGAAGGAAGGTACATAGCAATATAGAAAACATGGAGGGACAATAAGACATGAGAAAAATGAAGAAGGTTGCAGTCATGTGCCTGACAGCAGCGATGACGATGTCGTTGCTTGCAGGCTGTGGCGGAGCAAAGAAGGATACCGATGGTTCGACTTCTGAGACAGAAGTGACAACAGAGGTATCAACCGAAGAAGAGACAACCGAAGCTACGACCGAAGAAGCAACAACAGAGGAGGAACTCGGGGTGTCAGATGGCGATAAGGTGATCAATATCAACTTTGATGATAAAGATACCGATGGTTTCCATACTTATACAAATGGTGGAAATGAAGAAATGACCAATGAAGATGGAGAACTTCGTATCAATATTAAGAAGACGGGAAGCGTAGACTATGCGAACCAGATCTATTATGATGGATTCCGTCTGTATCAGGGTTGTGTCTATGAATATTCCTTCGATGTCCGTTCCGATCTGGAACGCACGATCGAATGGAGATTACAGATCAATGGTGGAGATTACCATGCGTACACCAGTGATGTGATCACGATCGGTCCGGAGACGCAGCATATCACAGCACAGTTTACGATGGAAGAGGATTCCGATCCTGCACCAAGACTTTGCTTCAACATGGGAAAACAGGAAGGTATGACTGGAGATGAAGCAGAGCATAACATTTATTTTGATAATATTTTATTAGAGGCAGTTGACGCTTCCGGCGCACAGCAGGTAGAGGCAACACCTGATCCTATGGCTATCAATGTGAACCAGGTGGGCTACATGACCGGTGACGCCAAGGTCGCTACTGTGATCGAAAAAAATGCTAAGTCATTTGAAGTAATTGATGTGGCATCAGGAAAATCTGTATATTCAGCAGATTTGCCGGAAGAAGCTACATACGATCCACCATCAGAGATGTTCTGTAAGCAGGCGGATTTCTCATCCGTAAAGGATGCAGGAACCTATAAGATCAAGACAGATGATGGAGAAGAATCAGTAGAATTCAAGATCGGTGATGACATTTACGGAGATCTGTATAAGGATGTCGTGCTGATGCTTTATAATCAGCGTTGCGGTGTGGAGCTTGATAGCAGCATTGCAGGTGAATTTGCACATCCTGCCTGCCATACAGGTGAAGCGGTTGTATACGGAACAGATAAGAAGATCGATGTAACAGGCGGTTGGCATGATGCCGGTGATTATGGACGCTATGTTGTATCAGGTGCAAAGACAGTACAGGATCTGTTCTTAACATATGAAGACAATGGATATAAGGCAGATGACATCGGTATTCCGGAGAGCGGAAACGGTGTGCCGGATGTCTTAGATGAAGCAAGATTTGAGCTGGACTGGATGCTTAAGATGCAGGATGCAAATGGTGGCGTATATCACAAGGTAACCTGTGATGTATTCCCTGAGACAGTTATGCCGGAAGAAGAGACAGCACAGCTGATCGCATGTCCGGTCTCAAATACAGCGACCGGAGATTTTGCGGCTGTTATGGCAAAGGCCTCAGTTCTTTATAAAGATTACGATGCGGATTTTGCAGCAAAATGTCTGGATGCATCAAAGAAAGCATATGAATACCTGAGCGGTAATATGGATGCTTACGGATTCTCAAATCCGGACGATATCGTAACAGGTGAATATCCGGATACGATCTTCCGCGATGAGACGATCTGGGCAGCGGTAGAATTATATGCAGCAACCGGAGATGCTTCTTATAAGAAGGCTACCGATGCAATCATTGAGGGTAGTGATATCGTAAACTATGGACTTGGATGGGCAGATGTCGGATATTACGCTCTGTATGACTACATCAAATATGACGGCGGTTCTGCCAAGGCAAACGAATTGTTCTTCAATGAAGTAGATAAGACCATAGATCAGATTAAAGACAATGGTTTCGGTGTATGGGTATCACCAACCAAAACATTTGCATGGGGAAGCAATATGAATATTGCAAATAAAGGAATGTTACTTCTGATGGCAAATAAGCTTAAGCCAAATGCAGATTATGTAAAATATGCTTCATACCAAAGAGACTATCTGCTTGGAAGAAATGCAGTTGGCTACTGTTATGTAACAGGCTATGGTACAAGAACTCCGCTTCATCCGCACCACAGACCATCTCAGGTATTAGAGGTAGCAATGCCGGGTATGTTAGTAGGTGGCGCAGACAGTAATCTGGAAGATCCATATGCAAAGGCTGTTCTTCTGGGCAAAGCACCAGAGAGCAGATATGCAGACAATGCGCAGTCATTCTCCTGTAATGAGGTGACGATCTATTGGAATTCTCCGATGATCTATCTGATGTCAGGACTTGGCAACACGAAATAAACACACAAAATAACACACACATAAATAGCACAGCCGATCGGGATAACTGTTCGGCTGTAGCTGGTATAAGAGAGTTTTCATTATGGACAAAATAAAGAAGTTATTAGAAAAAGAAATTGTCAGATATGTAATAGCAGGTGGGGCAACTACGGTTGTAAATATTGTATCTTTTTATCTGCTGCGTCTGTTTACCGATTTGTCAAGAAGCGTAGCGAATATCATAGCTATATCACTGGCGATTTTATTCGCATTCTTTGCAAATAAGTTTTTTGTGTTCACAGAGAGCAGTAAAAAAGATGCAGGAACGCTGATACGGGAATTTATCTCCTTTGTCGGAACGAGGCTTCTTGCGATGCTGGTTGAAGTTGTCGGCACGAATCTGTTATGTGATTCGTTCCGCTACAATGAATTTATATCGAAGATCATTGTTCAGTTCTTTGTAGTCATAATCAATTATGTATTCGGTAAGTGCTTTGTCTTTAAGAAAGAAAAAACGTCAATCCGGATATTTATGAGAAGAAATTATCTTATCCTGCTTGCGGGAGTGATTCCTGCGTGCTTCCTTTTAGGGGTATGGATCGCGGAAAAGATCGGACCGTTTGGAGGAAACAGTCTGACTATGGTAGACAGTCTTCATCAGTATCTTCCGTTTTTCTCAGATTATTATGACAAGTTAAAGAATGAAGGCAGTCTGTTCTATACATGGGATATCGGACTTGGAAGTAATATGTTGGCGATCATCGCATATTATATTGCATGTCCGATCAATTTCCTTGTTGTATTATTCAAAAGAGAACATATCTATATAGCAATGAGTTTGTTCATCGGAATCAAGATCGTACTTTCCGGTATGTCATTTGCATATTATATGCGTGAGAAATGCAGGAATTATAAGACATATGATGCTGCAATCCTGATCTTCTCAACGGCATATGCGATCAGTAATTATGTGATCGGATATTCATGGAATCTGATGTGGATGGACTGTATCATGATCCTTCCGCTCATCATGGCAGGCTTTGAGCGTATGACAGAGAGTGGGGATTATAAGCTCTATGTTCTGTCTTTGTTCTATGCGCTGATGTGTAACTATTATATGAGTTTTATGATCTGTATCTTCCTCGTTATGGTCTTTCTGCTGACGAACCATAAGAGTGTGAAGAGATTCTTTACCGATGGCTTCCGATTTGCCGGATGCTCTCTGCTGGCAGCGGGTATGTCGGCATTTCTGTTGATCCCTGCATATCTGGGATTGAATACAACAGCGTCGGCGACCAGAGTATTTCCGAAATGGGAATGGTATGGAAGTATATGGGATCAGATCAAACAGCTGTTTTATCTGACGAAGCCGATCAAGAACCAGCAGTTTGATGGCGGCCTGAACATTTATTGCGGAACGATCTGTTTTGTTCTGGTATTTGTCTATCTGTTTAACCGGAACATTAAGCTGTGGGATAAGATAAAGAATGTGATCATTCTGGTAGTGATCTTTGCAAGCTTTAATAATAAGCTGTTGAATTATATCTGGCATGGCTTTCATGATCAGTACGGAATTCCGAACCGATTCTCATTCCTGTTCATTTTCCTGATGCTTGCCATGTGCTGTGAGGTGCTTCTGCTTCTGGATAAGAAAGATACCTTTGCGGTACTTCTGGCTGTAGCGTTTGGATATGGTTTCCTGATCTTATCCTATAAGAAGTGTACGATTGAGCGTCAGACCCTGATCTGGACTGAGATATTCCTGACGGTATATGCATTATTAATACTGGCATTTACCCTGACAAAGGGAGTCTGGCGGAAGCTTGTCATATATGTACTGACCATAGCCTGTCTGGTAGAGACGGTCACAAATGGAATTAAGGGATATGACAGCAACGGATATGTCGATATCAGCCAGTATTTTGGCATGGAATCATCGATGAATCAGGCGATCGATACACTGGACTGTAAGGACAAGGCATATAGGGTAGAGCTGATGAATACAAAGGTCGTAGATGAGCCTACTTATTATAATCTTAAGAGCGTCTGTCTGTTCGGATCGACAGTGTCCGCTGATCTTGTCGATATGATGCATGACCTTGGATATTACACAGGCGCAAATGAATTCCTGTTCGATGGCGGTAACACCTTATCCAATTCGTTACTGGGTGTGCGTTATCTGTTACAGAGAGAGGGCGAATATAATTATTTTGATGTCAACTATGTAACAGATGTAGATGGAGTGAACATATATGAAAATCCATATGCGTTAAGTCTTGGCTACATGGTAAATAATGACCTGTTAGATTATGATGGTACGATCGGTAACATGTTCGATACCTTAAATCAGTTCGTGAAGCTGTCAACCGGTGTGCCGGGTGTATTCTCACAGTTATATCCGGAAGTAACGATGTACAGTGATAACTGCGAGCTGTCACATGATAGTGATACCAGTGAGTATTATTCCTATACAAGAACGGACAACAGTAAGTGCGATTTCCAGCTGAGCTTTGATGTGACGGATGAGTCCGCAGATATCTATATTTTGGCAAACAGCTCCGGTATCAATAAGGTAAGGATCTATGTAGACGGAGAGGAACAGAATTATGAGAGACTTCAGAACCAGACTTACCATGTCGGACATCTGGTTCAGGGACAGACCGTAACGGTTGAGTATTGTTTCCAGAGTTCACAGGCGAACAGCGGAAGTGCCAGACTGGTCGTATCTTCCTTTAACTGGGATTCCTTCTTACAGGCATATGATATATTAAGTGCTCAGCAGATGCTGGTTGGTAAAATGGAAGATGGTTATGTGAAAGGATATATGACGATCGACTATCCGGGACTGCTGTTTACATCCATCCCATATGATAAGGGATGGACAGCTTATGTAGATGGCAAGAAGTATGAGATCGATACGGTAGGAAATGCTTTCATAGCCTTGAAGCTTGCGACCGGAGAGCATGTGATCGAGTTCAGATATTTTCCACCGGGCTTGAAGCTTGGACTGATTCTTACATTTGCATGCTGGATCTTGTTCGGATTCTTATGCGGAAGAACACAGCTTCAGAATCGCCTGGAAGGCGCGGCATCCGGCAAGCGGAGACGCAGAAGTCGGTCAGGTGAAATCTCCGATGTAGAGCCATCAGATATAATAGAGGTATCAAAGGATGATGAGAGGCTTCCGAAGTCTGTACGGAATGAAGCTGAACCGTCGACAGATGATGATTATTACAAGCATGTAGATGAGATCCTTAAGGATGTATTTGACGATGACAAGAAGTAGAAATCGGGAATCTGAGCATCTGCAAGGCGACCATTTGAAGGCTGTAGATAGGATGTATAACATAGATAAAAAATGAGTGGCGTACATCCGGTAAATTTGTTTATATCTGACATATTATAAAAAGAAACAGAATAATGTTGTTAGTTATATATAGTAAAAAATATCAAAAAAGACCTATAGATTTTATGAAAAATCTATAGGTTTTTTTATCATCTCGTTGACCTTAACATTCATTTATAATATAATAACATGTGGAGTCAAAGTATTAGATTCAAAAAAGTAGAAATAGAGGTGCATCAATGGAGAAAATTAAGGAGTTGGGTTGGAAACCGGTCGCAGCAGCCGGTGCGGTACTTGGTCTTCTGGCTGGTATCTTAGGTGTTGCAAATGTAGGAGCGGGTGCTCTGATCGTTGGAATACTTGCTGCGATTGTAACATTTGGAGGCTTGTTTATCGTCTGCGGTGACAGTGCCGGAGGCAATGGTGGCAAGGGAGATAAATATAAGAAATTATTTATGAATCTGCCAATCGGATTTGCACAGGCCAAGATCATAGAAGATCCTGTAAACGGAACCAGTTATCAGATCGTAGATGCAAACGAGATTTTTGGCGAGTACTTCAAACTCGATGTCAGTGATTACACCGGCAAGAACCTGAAAGAGAGCAAGATTGAGGTTCTTCAGGATATCAATGCATGGTTCACGGCATATAATAACTCCGGAACAAAAGAAGGAGATCTGATGGATGTCGAGATCACGATGGAATCACTGCAGAAGGTATTCAATACCGTAATGTATAAATCCGAAGCAGATTACATTAACATGGTCGTTATCGATATCACAGATCAGAAAGATACAGAGAACAAATTGTCCAAGGCAATTGTTGATGCGAATGCAGCCTATAAGACACAGGCTGAGTTCCTTGCAAATATGAGCCATGAGATCCGTACACCTATCAATGGTATTCTGGGTATGCTTCAGCTTACATTGATGGCAGATGATCTTCAGGCAGATTACAGAGATAATCTTGTAACCGCAAAGAACTGTGCGGATACATTGCTCCGACTGATCAATGATATTCTTGATATCAGTAAACTGGAAGCAGGAAAATACAAGATCAAAGAAGAAACATTTGATATCAAGCAGGCGATCGAGGAGACGGTTGCTGCACAGGTACCACTTGCAAATAATAAGGGGTTACAGCTCGACTGTTCATTTGGAAACAATATTCCAAAGCTGGTAAAGGGCGATGGACAGAGAATTCAGCAGGTATTAAACTGCCTGTTATCAAACGCGATCAAGTTCACCTCCGAAGGAAGTGTCCGTGTTAAGATCGCATCCATGGATATGGAAGGGGAAAATAAAGTTAAGATCCGTATGGCGGTTGCAGATACCGGAATCGGTATTTCAGAAGCAAACATGAGCAAGCTGTTCATCCGTTTCAGTCAGGTTGATTCTTCTGATACAAGAAGATACGGCGGATCAGGACTTGGACTTGTAATCACAAAGCAGATCGTTGAATTGATGGGTGGTAACATTCAGGTTCAGAGTAAAGAAGATATTGGTTCTACTTTCATCGTAGAAGTACCTATGAAGGTTGTAAAGGCATCTGATGATGCATCAGTAGAGATTGAGCAGGAAGAAGAGCCGGCTGTATTCTCAATCAATGCACACAGCAAGGCAAGAATCCTTGTAGCTGAGGATGAACCGGTTAACCAGCAGGTAATCGGTAAGTTACTTGGTATGGCAGGCTTCTCTTATGATATTGCAGAGAATGGTCAGAAAGCAGTTGAACTCTTCAAACAGAAGATCTACGATGCTGCTTTATTCGATGTACAGATGCCTGTTATGGATGGTATCGCAGCTACACAGGAGATCCGTGAGATCGAGCAGAAGGAAAAGAGAAAGAGACTTCCGATTATCGCAGTAACGGCGAGAGCAATGTTTGGTGATAAGGAACGAATTCTTGAGAATAAACTGGACGATTACATAGCTAAGCCATACAATCTGAATGATGTTGTTGAGACATTAAATAAATATATTGATGATTAACGTAAGGAGGTCATTTGAAAATGGCAGGTAATTTTTTTCAGAATGCATTTGAAAAGACAAAGTCATTAGCCAATCAGGCAGTTGACAGTACAAAATGTGCTGCACAGAAGACAAAGATAAAAGGTAAGATCTCATCTGAGAATTCAAATCTTGATAGAATCTATACAGAGATTGGAAGATATTATTACAATCTGAATAAGGAAGAAGCACCGGAGGAGATCAAGCATCTGTTCGACAGCGCTGCAAAGGGCCTGGAGAATATCGCGGCTCTGGAGAAAGAGTACAGAGAAGTAGAGGAACAGGAACACCGTATCATGAACAGTGGCAACCAGTATCAGCAGACGCCACCACAGGGTATGTATAATCAGCAGATGAACGGAATGCCACCACAGGGTATGTACAATCCACAGATGAACGGAATGCCACCACAGGGCATGTACAATCAGCAGATGAACGGAATGCCACCACAGGGCATGTACAATCCACAGATGAACGGAATGCCACCACAGGGCATGGCACCACAGATGAACGGAATGCCACCACAGGGCATGGCACCACAGATGAACGGAATGCCACCACAGGGTATGGCACCACAGATGAACGGAATGCCACCGCAGGGTATGGCGCCACAGATGAATGAGATGCCACCGCAGCAGAATGTCGCACCTGCACCACAGGCAGAGCCTGTACAGGAATCCGCACCGGCAGCTGCACCTACATCCCAGCCGGAAGCAGTTCCACAGAACGAAGAAAATGTTTAAATAAAAAACAGACATAAAAATACAGCCCCCATATAGCCAGGTTAGTTATATGGGGGCTGTGTTTTTGTGTTGGAATTTGTTGTTACTATGAAAGCGTTCCGGTTGGAGAACAGGTCAGTTTAACGGTCTTTGTGATTGTATTTATAATTTTACCGTCGGAGTATCTATTTGCTGTTGCTGTAGCAGTTCCATAATTAGAACAGCGGGTGCTGTATTTATTGGATATCTTCCAAGTCGAATCCTTAATAGTAGCGGATACAGATGAAGATGTACAGGTTGCGGTTGTACCATTATATGTGAAGTTAGCTTTTACTGTTACAGACCAGAGAACTATACCCTTAGCATTCTTACAATAAGTTGTTTTGTAGCCGGTCTTTGCTTTTTCTGTATTTGATGCCATAGGAGAAAAAGAAGCAGTTTCTTCTATAACTGTTTCATAATATAAGGTATCATCTGCCAATGTTTCATTTGTTGTAGCCTGAGCAGTCACAGTCGGTGCAAAAATTAAATGCAGACAAAGAATGATACCTGTGATAATACTTATTTTTTTCATTTGTATGTTACCTCTGTGTTTGTTAATTTGTTGTTTCTGTTGTCGTTGATTCCTCGGTTGGTAATACTGCATCTCCAGGAGGATTTCCATCTTCCCATTCAGAATATGGAAGTTCGCCGATTTCTGTTTCGGTATAAGCCAACTGAGATTCATTTGCCATGCGGTATATGTTATATTCATAACAAAGCCCTGCAAAGAGGAGAGCTAAGATCGCGATCATTAAGAGAACCAATGTAGATCTGATATAAGAAGAGGTTGAAAGATCTTTTTGCAGGGTCTCTCCATCCTTTGATGTAAGATAATTGATCACTTGCTCTTTGGGCTCTCCAAATTCCTGTTTTAACGTAGTTAAAGTGATAACAGCACCTGTCTCGGCATATTCCTCTATCGTAGAATGGATATCTGAAAGAAATTGTCGCTCCATTTTACGATATACAGGAAGTGTTCGTTTTATATCATGTAAATAACGCTTAACTGCACGTTGTTCCTGCTTATTCATGGATTTCCTCATCTCCTGTATAGTTTAAAATATTATTGATCGCCTCGTGTGTTTCCCGGTAATCTTTTAACAGAAGCTCTAAACGCTTTTTACCCGAAGCTTCCAGATGATAGTACACACGCATTAGACGTTTTCCGGCAGGCATCTTATAATCAGAGATCAAGCCTGCATCAATTAATTTGTATAGTGCCGGATACAGTGACCCTACAGGTATATCCATGACACCATTTGTCTGTTCCTTTAAAATCTGAGTTAATTCATATCCATAATAGTCTCTCAGACTTAACAGATACAGAACCATAAGTTCAACAGATCCCCTCCTGAAATTACTTTTGTTGTTGTCCATAGCAACACCTCGCTCATATTTGAATCTATTAATTCTTAAGGTTATGTGTTCCGAATATAGACTTATAGATTCCTAATATATTATAACATAGGATTTTTATAAGTAAAGTATTATATGATATAAAAGTTAAACTTATATATCGAAATACTATATTTAGAAAATCTAAAATATTATTGACAAAGAAATAATACAGAGTTAATATAATGCGTGTAATGATACAGGGATTTATGAGCATGCAATTATATCCAACAAAAGAAGAAGTCATTATGTAAGAATTTAATGTAAAGGAGTGGAAAATATGATAAAAAAATTTTTATCAAAGGCGATCCTTACAACCGCAATTATAGGTTGTATTGGTGGTGCAGGTGTTATGAATGTATCTGCCGGTAACGTATCATTAGATGTAACAGCGTCTAATGTGTCAGGAATGGTATCTAAAGATCCATATTCTAAGATGGTAGCAAAAAGTGATGCTGAACAGAATTACTACGTAAAATTAAAATCATTGACAAACTGTTCAAGAATATACTTTACAGCATATTCCAGTGCTCACGAAAAAGTTTCATCTAAATGGGCATATTGGAAGAGCGATCTGTCTAAAACACAGAAGAAGAGTTATGATTTACAGACGGCATTGGCTGGAGCAAAATATTACTTATATGCAACTGCTCCATCAGGTTATGGCAATGTGCGAGCCATAGGTACATATTGTCCGTAAAAAATATTATATAGTAAAAATGGTGTATCCCTGCAAGTGATTGCAGGGATGCATTGATATAAAAATTACAGGAGGCGTAGACGATGAGAAAGAAGATTTTGTTGGCAGGGGTTGCCATGGCAATGGCATTATCGTTAGCTGGATGTGGCGATGAAAAACAGGGTGGAAATAACTCAACTGAGAAAACACAGAATAATACAGAACAGACTGGTCAGGATAAGGTAGATCAGAAAGACGATGCCTCAGATAACAGTGGAAAAAAGGCAGATGAACCGGAATATACGACATTCCCATCTGATTATACATATGAGTCCGATGGACTGACAATTAATATTGATAACGTGAAGCCGGATAAAGCATATTTTTATGGTGGAACAAGTAAGGTGGCAGATTTAGATTATGTGAAGATCGGACGGACAGTAATGCCGGATGATGGAAGCAATACTTTGAAAGAAGATCAGAAGATGATCCTTAGTAATGATATGACAGGTGATTTTTATAATGCTTATTATATATGGGGATCAGATGCGTGTACCTATACAACACTTACCGGCAGTACGATCACTTCCAGTATCAGAGATGATAAACGATATGATGATTATAATTTATCTAAGTATACGGATGAGAAAACATTTTCTTTTGGTGATGCAGATACAGTAAGACAGAATATTGTTGACAAATTTGCAGAATCCGGAATTGATCTGAACACGGATTTTACCTATGAAGTATATTATCTGGATCATGCAACACTTCAGGCAGAAGAAGAACATACGGATATGGATGGTAATGTTCAGACGGATCAGTATAAAACGGACTGGTCAGACAAGGATGATACTTATTTGTTCTATTTCCATAAGACATATTGCGGACTTCGTGATTTTCAGAAGAATGCATATGCTGATGAGACTGCTGAGGATCGAAATGCACAGCTGACAGTTATGTATAACGCAAGCGGAATTATTTATTTCTATCTTCAGAATCTGTATGATTATGAAAGTAATAATGAACCTGTAACATTAATGGATTTTGATTCGGTTATGAGTAGCGTTAAGACCTATTATGAAAATATTGTGGACGGTTCGAAAAGGAAGATTACATCAGCAGAGTTAGTTTTAGATAAGTCAAAGAGTGGAAAAAATGGTAAAGAATTAATACCGGTATGGGCTTTTGGCGTTGAGGAAACTCCGGAGGATGGACAGACATCCCGCTATGAACTTAGGGTGAATGCCGAAACAGGGACTATCGTTGCACAGTAAGGGTGAGAAAAATGAAGGCTTTTTTAGGTTATTTGAAAGTAGACTTGAGGCGTGCATTTGTTTCATGGAAATTTCCACTGACAATCGTATTGATCTTTCTGGCATTACTTTATAACAAGAATATGTCATTGGACGTTGTAGGGTGGATTTCATCGATGAGTCAGGTGGTATTGATCGTGATCGCATTGGCACTGGCATCCGTACCTTATGCCTCCAGTTATATAGAAGATACATCGCATAAGTATAAGCGTCAGATGATTCTCCGGGGAGACGGGAATGCATATATCTATTCCAGAATAGTTGTAGTATTTTTATCAGCATTTATTACTTTTTTTCTTGCATTTATTCTGGCAGTGACAGTGTTCTACTTCTATCTTGGAATGCCTGATGCAGACGCGAACAGTGTATATGACATTTTAGCCGGACGGGCTGTTTATTCCAGTCTGGTTCAGAAGGGGGCGTATATATGGTATTTTCTGGCATGTACGATCCATCTGTCCTGTCTGGCAGGAATTATGGCACTTATGGGATTGCTGATCTCTCAGTTGATTCATAATCAGATGGCTGTATATGGCTTCCCGATCGTTTTTATATATTTGCAGGATGTCTTTGTACAGAGAATATTTGGATGGGAGAAAGGCAGTACGATCTCGTTAAACTGGATGGGTGTTGATCTGTTTGAGGGTACGAATCCGGGGCAGTCTGCTTTTGTCTACTATACGGAGATTCTTAGTTATTTTATTGTATTGCTTTATGGAATTCGTTATTTGAATCAGAGGGATTGGAATGAGTAAGATTAGATTTGTTCTGCGCGGAGCATGGCAGGATTGTATATTAAAATTAAGATCATTTCGGTATATCAGCGCATTTGTAATGGTACTGGGATTGGCGGCAGCCGTTACTTCCGGTATCGATCGACTGGTTGACCGGGTTGGTGAGGGCGTTACGATCTGGATGGTTCCGCATATTTACAGTAATGTATTTTTTGCGACCTTTTATGGTCTGGTTATCTGTTATCTGTTTTCAGATGTTCCCTTTTTCAATCAGAAAGAATTGTTCTCTATTGTCAGACAGGGAAGACCATGCTGGTATCTGAGAAAGATAGTGTCCATGCTATTATCGACATTCATATTTACTGTGATTTCTTTTGCAATATGTATACTGGTATTTGTACCGCATATATCATTTCAGAAGGACTGGGGTAAGATGATATATACGATGGCATATAGTGGAAATCTGTACGCTTATAATATCATGGCACAGCCATCGCCGGTGATAATCAGCAAATACACTCCGCTTGAAGCTATGCTGTTGTGTTTCCTTATGGTATGGCTGATATCGATTATGATAGGACTTCTGATGTTTACGATCAGTATTCTGGTAAATCGTGTGGCTGCACTTAGTGTAATGGCAGGAATCGCATTAGTTAGTCTTTCGGATGGTGTGTTCTTTACTGTGAAATGGCTTCCGTATATTACGGTATTTTCCTGGTATCGATTGTCAACTTATGGTGAGCAGTTGTTCCTTGACTGGAACTATCCCGAACTATCAGAATATCAGTGGATCATCGCATGTATTCTTGTGATTTCATTTATTGTATCGATGATAAGGATCTGTTACATCGAGTTTGACTGGGTAAGGGAAGATTGAGAGGTAAGGATATTATGATAGAGATAAAAGATGTTACGAAGAAATTCAAAGACCAGACAGTATTAGATGGAGTAACTCTGACTTGTCCGACAGGTGAGATTACAGGAATTATCGGACATAACGGGTCAGGCAAATCTGTGCTGTTCAAGTGTATCTGTGGTCTGCTGTATGCTGATTCCGGAGAAATCCGGGTGGATGGTCAGGAGATGAAGCGTGGAGGAAAAATGATTCAGGATGCAGGTGTCATCATAGAGAATCCGTCATTTCTGGAAAATGAGACAGGATTTAAAAATCTGGATTATCTGTATTGTATTACGCATAAGAGGGATAAAGAGCAGATCAGGCAGGTTTTGAAGAAGGTTGGACTGGGTCCGGCATTGAAAAAGAAAGTGAAAAACTATTCGCTTGGTATGAAACAGCGTCTGGCAATTGCGCAGGCGATTATGGAAGATCCCCATATCCTGATCCTGGATGAACCAATGAATGGTCTGGACAGTCATGGAGTAGATGATATGCGTGCTGTCTTTATGCAGGAAAAGCAGAAGAATAAGACAATTCTGATCGCCAGTCATAATAAAGATGATATAGATCTTTTGTGCGATCATGTATACCGGATGGAGAACGGCAAACTGCAAAAGATTCGGTAGCGAGAAGCATATCTGAGACTTTAAAAGCAAAATTTAAGATTTGATATATACCAGATGCAGAAAGATATATGCTAAAATAAGGTATCATATTCATATTGATCACAGAGGGACGTGTAAAGGCAAATTATATGAAAGGGAGAAAACATGAAAAAAGCGTTTAAATGTTTAATGAGCAGCATATTGATTTTGGCTATGGTGGTAACAACAGGTATCAGCAGTAAAGCCGCAGAGTTTAAGGATGGAGCTGTTTCACAGGCTTCCGTTCAGGCATCGGAAGCAGAGTTATGTGGAAGTAATGCAAAGGGAGGTATTACGACACATTCATGGAAACGGTGGATAGCTACGAATACTACATGGCATTTTTATTCGATATATGCTGTATATGAGATACCCGATAAGCTGAAAAATGCAGAATGGACGGTATCGAATAAGCAGATTGCCAAAGTTGTAAAGACGAAGAATGGCATGGCGATCAGAACCGGTAAAAAGACAGGAACTGTAGTTGTACAGACAAAGTACAGAAGTGAGTCAGGAACGGTTGTATATAAGATAAAGATTCAGGTTGTGAAAGCACTTTCGGCATACAAGGGAAAATCTGTGAAAGCAGAGCTTGTTGAGCTTGATTCGGACTATATGATGGTTTGTTATATGCTGTATAACGGAACCAACAAAGAGCGCAGATACAACAATAACAGGAAACTCAAAAAGTATGAAAATGGCAAATGGAAGACAGTAGCAGAAAAGAATATTACATGGACAAATTGGTATGACCTGCCGGCACATAGCCGCAAATATGTTACATTCAATCTGGGAGATCATTATGATCTTTCAAAACTGAAAAAAGGGACATATCGTTTATACGTTGGATACGGCAAAAAGTATATTACATTTAAAAACAAATAACACAATGCGTCTATGATTCAAAATAGCACAAGTGCTGAAAATTACATATGTGTATCAGAAAAAGATCTGTTTCGGCAGGTCTTTTTTTGATGCCAGAAAATGGGTAAAGGTGAATTATCAAGGTAATGTAATGGTTTTTATCGGGAACAGATTACCGATGGAAAAATGTGCTGATTTGTGTCATGTGCGGGAATCTGTGTCAAGTTCAGAATGGTGAAATATAGTTTATTTTCTGCGTATTTACTTCGCTTTTTCAGAATGCTAACGTATGGATACGCTCTTGACGGACACGAAGATGAGTGGCTGTTTACAGGAGAAATATATAGGTCAGATGAAAGGAGGGAGAGATATCGGCAGAGATTGAGAACACAGGTATGATTCTGGTTGCGGGTATCGCAGCATTATATGACATCAGAACATGGAAGATTCCGAATTGGTTGATCCTGTTAGGTCTTGAGACAGGTATTTTTATCACCATTTGGCAGAATGGAGTTCGTACCGGAAGTATTCGTGTACTTGCAGGGATATGGATTCCGATCGGTATTCTGTATGTGATGTTTCTGGCAGGATGGCTTGGTGCGGGAGATATCAAATTATTCTCAGCTGTCGGAGCGTTCTGTGGATTTATGATCTGGAAGATCTTGCTGTATGCATTTATTGCAGGTGGAATTTTGTCATTGTTTTATGTGATAAATCTGCTCATCCGCAGAAAGAAGCGGCATGGTTTGGATGGCAGGGCAGAGAGACACAGGATTCATTTTTCTCTGGCTATCTGGCTGGCGTGTCTGGTGTATGTAGTATATGGATAAAGGAGGTTGCTGTATGAGACAGAGAAAACTTGGCATCTGTGATCCGGATATCAGATATGCAGTTAGTCTGATGAACTATATTAATGCTGATATCGGAAATTCTTTTCTGGCATTTGCATTTTCAACGAGAGAGAGTCTGTCGGAATATCTTACAGGCAATCATCTGGATCTGGTACTGGTTGCAGAAGACTGGATGGCTGATGCGGCGTTCTGGGATACAGACACAGAGCTGTGTGTGATAGGAATGTCGGAGCATAGTGCAGAGAATGTTATTTGTAAGTATGAAGATGCAGACAAAATCGTTCAGGATATCCTACGTTTTTTTCGAGCCGGATGTAAGAGCCTGTCCAGTGAATTGTTTTGTTCATATGCTGTTATCTCACCGCTTGGGCGTTGTGGGAAGACAAGATTATCGAAGTGCATCTGTTATCTGGACGAGGTAAGAGGTGGTCTGTACATCGGATTTGAGGCTTATGGGCTTCCTGCAGTTATCGGAGAAGCTCAGGAGCGGTATACGATGTCGGAGCTTGCTTATCTGATCAAGACGAGGTCGGATCAGATACTTGACTATGTGGAACGGAGCGTCATTGCGGATGGGAAGATGGGGGTTATTGATTCTCCCCGATCCTATCTGGATATTCGGAATCTGGATGCGGCAGATATGTGTTGGTTCTTAGATCGGCTCTATGCATGGGGAAGATACACCACGATCGTATGTGATATTGATGGAGGCGTGCTTGGTGACAGTTCGGTTCTGGAAGCATTTGACCATGTGATCGTGCCGGTGTTTGATGAAGCATATGCGAAGGAGAAAGTGAAAGTATTCCGGAATTGCCTGAAACGGCAGGAGCTTGGAAAGATCGTCAGCCGCATGAAGTGCGTAGAAGTTCCAAATGCTGAATATGACAGTGCGGAGATGATTCGTTGTGCGGGAAACCTCATGGAAGAAAATGGCAGGGAGGGTAGCAGAAGCTGTTATGGAACAGGAAATAAAGAATGAGATGAAGCAACGCATCCTTGCGGAGCTCGATATGTCACAGGAGATCGATGATATGGAAGTCAGACGGCTGGTCGATCAGTGCATTATGGAATATAAGGGAGCGACAGAGTTGCCATTGCCTGCACGGATAAAACTTAGAAAGGAGCTGTTTAATTCTGTAAGGCGGATGGATGTATTGTCGGAATTCCTTGAGGATGAGAGCGTGACGGAGATCATGATCAATGGCTATGACAATATCTTTATTGAGAGATCCGGCAGGGTTTATAAGGTTGATCAGACATTTGAGAATGAGGAACGTCTGGCTTCGATCATTCAGCAGATCGTTGCAGGCTGTAATCGTATTGTAAATGAGGCGGTTCCTATCGTGGATGCCAGACTGGCGGATGGTTCCCGTGTGAATGTGGTATTGCCGCCGATTTCATTAAATGGACCGACGATGACGATTCGTAAATTTCCGAAAGAGAAAATGACGATGGAACGCCTGATTGAGGTTGGGGCATTATCAGAAGATGCGGCAGAGTTCCTTAAACGGCTGGTGAAAGCCCGGTACAATATCTTTGTATCAGGAGGAACCGGAGCAGGCAAGACTACGTTTCTAAATGCATTATCTGATTATATCCCACAGCAGGAACGGGTTATTACGATCGAAGATTCTGCGGAACTACAGTTGAAGAATGTAGTAAATCTTGTTCGGCTGGAAAGTCGGAATTCAAATGTAGAGGGAACGAATGCTGTTACTATCCGGGAGCTTATTAAGTCCAGTCTTCGAATGCGGCCGGATCGTGTGATCGTAGGAGAGGTTAGGGATGCGGCTGCCATTGATATGCTTGCGGCGATGAATACCGGACATGATGGGAGCCTCTCTACCGGACATGCGAATTCTTCCGGAGATATGATCACTCGTCTGGAATCTATGGTGTTAATGGGAATGGAGCTTCCGCTGGAAGCTGTTCGCAGACAGATCGCATCTGCTGTAGATGTCATTATTCATCTTGGAAGACTGAGGGATGGTTCCAGAAAGGTGCTGGAGATTGCTGAGGTGACCGGGATGCGTGAAGGACTGGTAGAACTTCATACGATATATGAGTTTGAGGAGATGGTGGCGGGAGAAGAACAGGAGGTTACAGGCAGACTTCGGGCGCGATCGGAACTGCTGCATCAGGAGAAGTTCCTACGTGCCGGGATAGCTTACAAGAGCGTATTATGTGCGGAGGTAAGGTCAGAAGGTGCCGGGGTGTGAGATTTTCGGAAGAATCTCCGGTAAGGTTTTCGGCGGTATTTTCGGAAGAATCTCCGGTAAGGTTTCCGGCGGAAGATTTGGCAGAAAGGAAGAAAGGGATGAACAGGCAGGAGGATACAAGAAGAAAAACAGATTATAGAATATACAGACTGTCTTTGCTTGAGGTGGCGGTATGTCTGATCCTATATCTGGGGTTTGCCGGGATCATTAGCTTTCTATATTACAATTCCCCTTTCCCTGTGCTGATTGCAGCACCCGGCGGTGTGCTGGCACTTCGAATCTTTCGAAGCAGATGTATAGAGAAACGACAAAGGCAGTTATATGTCGAGTTTAAGGATATGGTGCAGTCGCTTGCGGCAAGTATGGGAGCAGGATATGCATTTGAAAATGCATTTACGGCGGCATATGAAGAAATGCGCAAGTTATATGGAGATTCCGGCCTTATCGTGAAGGAATTGAAATGGGTGATACGTGGGCTTCGAATGCATGAAGATATAGAATATCTGCTTCAGGATATGGGAGAGCGTTCCGGAGTTCGTGAGATATCGGAATTTGCGCAGGTTGTCGGTGTGGCAAAACGAACCGGTGGCAACATGGTTCACATTATGAAAGCAACGGCGGCAGATATCAGCCGGAAGATGGAAGTGGAGCTTGAGATACAGACGATGATCGCAGCGAAAAAATATGAACAGAAAATTATGTTGATCGTTCCATTTTTCATTCTTGCATATCTGCGGATCGCAAATGGAAGCTACATACATATTTTGTATGAGAATATAGCAGGCAGGCTGATTATGACGATCTGTTTGGCTGTAAGTATCCTTTCTGCTGCGTGGAGTAGAAAAATGATCAGGATAGGAGTGTGACGGATGGAGTTACCGGGTGTAAGAAAATTATATAAAAGGTATGGCAGGTATCTGGATCACAGGAGGATCAGAGCCGGTCTGCGTAAGGTTCATGTAGTATCAGAAGAACGGCTGGGACAGATATGTGAAGATTATTATACCGGGCTGATCTCCAGAACTCTTATGATATTGATCTTAATGGTAGTTCTGATGATTGCCGCAGGGGTTAAAGAATTCAGTCAGGAACGAAAGGTGGTGCTGGATCGTGACTCATATGGTGGAGATGAGAGCAGCATGGAATTGCAGACTGAGATCGATGGAGAACAGAAGCGTTTTCATGTTGCGGTACTTCCGGTCATGTATGATGCCGACAGCATAGAGCAGGCATTTGATGCGGGATTTGAATATCTGGATTCGGTGTATCTGGGAGAAAATGAGAGCGCAGATCAGGTAAAGAAGGATCTGAACCTGATCAACGAGATCGAAGACCTCGGACTTGATGTTTCGTGGGAGATTGACCGTGATGACTGTGTGGATTTTAAAGGTACGATTCTGGATGGTGATTATCCGGAGCCGGTTCTGGTTAATCTGACGGCAATATTATCGTATGAGGATTTTCAAGCGGTAAGGCAGTATCCGGTTCGCATAACCGGGAAAGAAAAGACGAAGACGGAACAGGTTATAGATCAGCTGAAAGAGCAGATCCGATTTATGCAGCTTCAGTCAAATGACAGCCGGCAGTTAGAGCTTCCGGCTGAGTTGGACGGATATGCTATTACGACAAAGAAGAGCATTCCTTTGCCATTTATAGTGTTCTTACTATGTGTAAGCATTGGTGTTCTTCTGGTTTGCAAAGGATATTCTGATCTGCATAAGGCAGGACAGAAGCGGAATCAGGAACTGATGCAGGCATATCCATCATTTGTCGATCTGTTGTCATTGTATATGGGAGCAGGGCTGACAGTAAAAGGAGCACTTCTAAAGATCGTTACTATGACGGATAGTCGTATCCTTTCGGAGGAGATCAATTATACATTAAATGAGATCCAATCAGGCATACCGGAGACAGAAGGGTATTACAGATTGGGAAATCGACTGGAACTACCGGTTTATTTGAAGATGATGACGCTGCTTTCTCAGAATATCAGAAAAGGTACAAGAGATATCCTGAATATGCTTGCAGAGGAAGAGCTGTCAGCACTTCAGTTGAAACGGGAACTTGCAAAGAAGAAAGGAGAGGAGGCAGGAACCCGACTGTTGTTTCCTATGATATTACAGCTGGGCGTTGTAATGATCATCGTGATAGCGCCTGCACTGATGGGATTTTAAAGAATACCATAATTGGATCAATATTGTCGGGACTTTAAATAATGTCAGGACAGAAAGTTCAAAATGAAAAAATAAGTTAAGTAATGAAATAAAAGAGAAGGAGGAAGGGTGCCGGATAAAGCGGAACCTAAGAGAGCTATGAAGAATGTAAAACGTTTTTTAACAGATGAAAGTGGAATGGGTGTTGTAGAGATTTTGCTGATCACAGTTGTGTTGATCGCAATGGTTCTGATCTTTCAGAACAAGATTACGACGCTTGTAAATAACATATGGAAATCAATCGGTAAGAGTGCAAAGAAGATCTATTGATAAGGAGGTCAGAATGAGAAATCAGGGACAGATCACAGTATTTCTCAGTCTGATACTGATAAGTCTTCTGGTTTTATTCCTTGCGGCTATCGGAGTGGTCGGATTTCATATGGACAGAGCAAGGGTGTCGGAGGCTTCGAAAGGAGCCTCCGAGCATATCAAAGCCGATTATCAGGGGCAGATATTTGAGGAATATCATGTGCTTTTGCTGGATAAAACGTATGCAGGCAGAGGAGAGGGAGCATTGGAAGACAGAATGCTTCGTTATCTGGATTATACACTTTCGTCATATGGATTTCAGATACAAGATGTCAGTCTTACCGGAATGAAATCTGTGATGGATTCACATTGTGCACTGTTAAGAGAGCAGATCCGCGATTATATGACCTTGTATTTACAGGTAAAGGCAGTAAAGGATATTGGAGAATGGATGCAGTTGGATGATCGTTCGGCTGAGACTATGGCACAGGAGATTGCAACAGGGAAGTTGGAAGAAAGTGAGAAATCCGGTGACTGGCAAGGTGAAGATCCAAGAGAAGTATTACAAAGAGAGATGAAGCATGGATTGCTTGATCTGGTACTTCCGGAGAATTCCGGTGTGTCTGGGGTAAAGATTGATATGAGCGATCTTCCGTCCCATACCGGACAGCAGGATTCGGGTGGCGGATTGGATTGTTCAGGCAGTGAGGATGATTGCAGCGTGGATACCGCATTTGAGGATATTGATCGTCTGGAAGCAGATATGCAGAAGATGACCCGAAGCGGATCATCCGAGAGTGGAGAAGCCGGAAATGGTCTGTCGGAGATGACAGATGCCGGGAAAGAACTTCTATATGGGCTGACGTGCTTTGATTATTTTACAAGAACCGATGGAAAGGGACATCCGTTGCAATGCGAAGTCGAGTACCTGATCGCAGGCAGGGATAATGATTATGATAACCTGCAGGCTGTTGTAAACCGGATAGTGCTTCACAGGATGCCTGTTAATATGGCGGTATTATTGACTGACCCGGAGAAGATGGCAGAGATCGATAGTATAGCACTTACATTATCACTTGCACCGGGAATTACATATGGAGCCGCCAAATATCTGTTAGTGGCATGTTTGTCTTATGCGGAGACATTGGTGGAGATTCGCTCGTTGCTTGCAGGACATAAGATTCCACTGGTGAAGACAGGCGCAGAATGGATTGTAGATTTTGACAGTATCGGAAAGCTTACTGAACTTGATCGGATGGATTATTCAGGTGCGGATGGTGTTGATTATCGGGCATTTTTATTTCTGTTTCTGGCAGAAAAAGGAGATGTCATATATGAGCGTATGTGTGATGTGATGCAGATGGTTGTAAGGGAAAAACAGCCGGAGTTTTTGATGAGAGACTGTATCTGTGCATACACGGCAGACCTTGATATCCGGAAGCATGGGAGAAATTTCAGTATAGCCACAGAGGCTTCATATCAGGAACAGAGATAAACCGGGTATTAATGGATGATCGTTTGGACCTTGGAGAGGGTCTGAAAAAACTACTACAAAGTTAGATAAGGGGTGGTGTTATATGCTCTCTTGCTTGTCAGGCGGCATGGTTAATATGGTAGTGATACACGTAAAAAGAATAATTGTATGTATAATGTCCCCGTCTCTCCACGGAAAGTTAGATTTTGGTGTCATGCGCAGGGCAAAGAGAGTGTATAAGACCATCCCTTTAGATCAGAAACAAACAGGAAATCGGGGAAGTGCAACATTAGAAGCCATGCTGGTGTTACCGCTGTTTTTAATGGCAGCATTTGCCTGCTTCCAGATTGGGAATCTCCTTCAGACCAGAATGCTGGTATATGAAGCGATGCAGGAGACTGCACAGTATATGGCAGAGACCAAATATATGGAACTGACAGATTCAGAAGCTGACGCGGGCTTAGACGCTGTTACAGCAGGGATGGTGCTTCATACCTATATAGATGATGCTGATATGGTTGACCGATATGTAACAGGTGGAAGTAGCGGGATACGGATAAGTCAGGCGGATTACGATACGACTGATGGATGCATCTATCTGCGGCTGGGGTATGGCTTGCAGCAGGAGATTCCATTTATCGGAATGATCAGGTGGAAGGTTTCTGAGCAGATCTGTCAGAAAGCATATGTGGGTCTGATCTTGGACGGAGCAGATAACGATGACAGTTATGTATATGTCGCAGAGACAGGTGATGTCTGTCATACCAGCAGAAACTGTTATCACATCCGACTGACGATTCGACAGACAGAGTTGGATCAGATACAGGATTCGCTATCTCCCTGTGAATTATGTGCAGAAGGGAAAAAGGGAGATTCTACTGTGTATGTGACAGAGACAGGCAACCGTTTTCATTATTCCATAGGGTGTTCGGGGCTGAAACGTACGGTGACAAGAGTCCGTAAGTCGGATGTGGCAGGGCTTCCCTATTGTTCTGAATGCGGCAGATAAAAGACAGAAAGAGGGTATGAATATGAAGAATAACAGATCGTATGGACATATCAAGGCTGATGACGGTTCAATTATAGTTGAAATGTGTGTGCTTATGCCGATCGTTATTACTGTTGTATTTATTGCGATCAATATGATGTTCATACAGATAAACCGGGCATCTGCCCGCGGAGAAGCGTATGCCATTACATATAATAAAGAAAGCTATATTACAGGAAAGAATATTGCAGGAGATGAGATACTGGAGCAACAGATTTTCCGGTCGTTGTCAGAATGTATGAATAATCTGGATGAGTTGGAGATCAGTGTGTCTGAGAATAAGGATAGCGGAAAGCTGTTCTATTCTGTAAGAAGACGAAAAACTGTGGTGAAATATGAAGAAAACCATCTGGGTATAGGCCTGCTGATTGATAAAAAAGTCAGTCAGAACAAGATCAAGCTGGAGGAGGAGATCCGGGATACCGGGAACAATCTCAGGAGGTGGCAGCTGTATGAAAAAAAGTTATGATACGGATGGATTTGATGTATATATGCTGTTATCTGATGTTGTATGTCAGCCATCATATGAGATGGAGATGTTACAGAGAAATCATATAAGCGGTATTCTCGATATGCGTCTTCGCTATATAGATGGTGAGGGGTATCCCTGTTATAAGGTAAGCGGTCTTACAGAGTATGCGGCCGGTATGATGGATATGGATGCAGCATTTGCATCCATGCCGGCACAGCAAAGTTCGGATGTTTTATCTGCATCTATATCAGCACAGCCGACTTCGGATACTTCGTATGCATCTATGTCGATTCCGCCGGAGGAAATCATGCGGTTATTTCAGGCTGTGTTTCATGTAATCTGGGAACTCAGACGTTATCTTCTGGTAATGAACGATCTGGTTCTACAGGAAGAATACATCTTTTTTGATAACCATAAGAAACAATTTGTTTTTACTTATCTGCCGGGATATCAGATAAGTGTGCGGATGCAGATGCGGGTATTGATGGAACAGTATCTTGGTAGAATGGATCATACGAATCGGGTTCAGGTAGATAAGGTGTATGATCTGTATCAGAAAATAGCCGAAGAATATGTTGATCCGGAAGAGTTAGGGGCAGAGCTTGATCGGATCTTATCATGTGATGGTTCCTTTCAGATGTCGGGAATCGGATATGCAGAGAAAAAAGGAGGCGGACATCAGACAGACGATGTTTGCAGGAATATGGAAGCTGCCTGGAATATGAGCAGGGAAGATTCGGAATCGGAAGATCAGGAAAGTATCGAAAAGAGAAGCCTGAGCGACTTCGGAAGCAGGTCGGGAATCAGTATGCGACATCGATGGAATATATATAAGAGCTTGATTATAGGTGGTATGATTCTGACGTTTTTAGCTGGGATCATAATGGCTTATTTGCAATGTCGAAGATATGGACGGGTGGAACATACAAAGCCGTTATTTGGCATATGCATATTGCTGGCTGTGGAATTGCTGGCATATATAGAGCTTGATAAACGGACAGAAGATAGCAGGATATACGAAGAATACCCGAAAGAACCTTTGCAGCATACAGCTTTTAGAGAACAGAAAACAGAAGACGCTACGGACGATGAAATTGAGAGCGATGTAGAGAAGCTACGATTATTTGATAAATCGTGCGAGATATGTACGGACGAAAATGCAGCGGATACACAGGTGTTAAATACCGGACAGCCGTATGGGATGTTCGTCTCACTTTCCGGTTATAGTTCTCAGCCGGAAATGGTGTATGTGACCCGGATTCCGGCGTTGATCGGCAGAGGAGATATGGCAGACTGCCGACTACATGGTGAGAGCATCAGCCGGGTTCATGCGAAGCTTGCTTATGCAGATGCAAATTTTATATTGGAAGATATTGAGTCAACAAATGGAACATGTGTCAATGATTATCCATTGAAGAAAGGATATCCGGTATTGTTATTCCCCGGTGATGAGGTTTCATTTGGAAGCGAACGCTATGAGTTTCGGGTGTGTTGATCCGGGACGCTTAATTATACAGACGAGGAGGAAATGATGACGCTATGAAGTTTGAAAAAGAAGAAAGAAAACGGAGAAGCTGGAGAAACCGGAGAAGTCGGGTGATAACAGGCTTAATATGTGTGGTATTGGTATGTATATGTTTGTCGATTTATGCATTTGGCAGATCAGAAATGCTGGGTAGTTTTGCCGGTGGTGGTTTGACACTAAGACAGGTAGTTATTGCAACAGGCAGTGATGCCATGGAAACGGCTGATAGTACAACGAGTGAAACCGCTGAGATGGCGTTAGCGGTACAGGCGTTACCGGAGCTCATAGAATCAGACATAGAAGAATACAGGCTTGGAAGAATGAAAGCAGAAAACAGCTGTAAGGATTACCGAATATTACGATATAAGGGCAATACTTATAGCAAACTGTTTTCTGTATATTGTGGGGACAAAGATGCACAGATGCCGTGGTATGGTGAGACGCTGGCAGATGGTGTTCATCGCATGGGAACAAGAGCAGCCGTTTATAGTGATGATGCGACAGATCAGTATGCGCATAATGGAAGCATGTTGAATAGCAATATTCGAAAAGCATTATATCAGGGATATAAAGAGAAGAAGTCGCAGACTGTTATTCAAAATCTTTTAAATTCAATCCGTCATTCTGATGCGACGGTAAGTGGGACATCTCCGCTGACGCGAGCACAGGCAGAGTTGATGATCGGCGGGAAGCTTCCCGGTCCGGTAGTAACGAATATTGCACCGACATCAGCAGAAAATAGATTGAAGTATACATATAATATGAGCACAACAGAAACAGCTTATGTCAGTGATAATACCCCTGAACAGAAGCGGAAGAAAAGAACGGCGGTTATCCGGGTGTCAGGAGGAACGGAGAACGGTTTTTCAGTAAAAGTTCCTTCCGATCAGGGCGTGACATTCTGGATATGTGTGACATGGAATGATACGGTAAAAGACAGCAAATGGAAAGCCTGTACAGGTGGAAGTACAGTGCGGTTAAAAGCGGGAGATCGATTCCTGTTTACAGCAGATATTCAGACGTCGGGAAACAGTAAGATAGCAAAGACAGCAGCTGAGAAGTATGGATTTACTACATATGCGGTAGTGCCGGATAATAAAAAGATTCAGTCGTGCTTTGCAGGTGTTTTATATGAATATACATTTGCGATGACTGTTGACTGGGGCAAAAGTCTGACAGATGGTTCATTTACAGTAGAAAAGAATCCGGTAAATCCGGCAGCCGTCGGGCTTCCGTCAGATGAACCTTATTATAATATGGCAGGAATCCGCTATACTGTCTATTCTGACAAAGCTTGTACGGACAAAGCGGGTTCAAACATAGTTGTATCTTATGATGGAAAGGCATATCAGGATAAGAATGGTGCAAATGTAGTATTTGACAGTGAAGCAGCAAGACAACACTATATAACAAAGTATAAATATACACCATGTATATACTACTGGACAAAGTTGAATCTGGAAAAGGACAGTTCGTATACTTATTATTACAAAGAACGAGATACCGTTTATACCGGAGACGGTAAAGCGAGATGGTATGCGGCAAAAGGAAATGCTTATGGCTATCTGGATGCAAATGTCTATCCATATAACAGTGCGGGAATCGTTCATACAGGCTATCGGGTTGATTCGGAAGTTAAGAGTTTTACTTTAAAAAAGAATAGTACATTTCAAGAGAATGCATCTGTCAGCGAAGATATGGAAAAGGGAAAATTGCGCCTGATAAAGACATATTTTGGAGATATATCACAGACGAAGGGAGTTCGATTCAGACTATATAAAGTTCCGAATGATAAGACTGCCTACGATGCAGAAGGAAGTTCTATATTAATAGGCGAGTATATGGTAAATGCACAGGGAAAAGGAATACCTGTCAGTCTGACATCTGAGGCGATAACACTTGGAATAAAGAGTGATTATAAGGGTGAAGACATTGACCAGTCATTATGTCGGGATATTTATGATCTTCCGCTTGGCTGGTATGTGCTGGTGGAGGATGCTGTGAGTGCGACGGAACGGGGATTCCGTCCGGCACAAGCTGTTTATCATGAGATTACAACGCAAAGTTCGGAGTACGAATTTCAGGTTCATAATTCTAAGATTAATTTATCGGTGAATAAAACGACCGATCAGTTATATGCCGCACACTCATCCGAGTATTCTTTTGCAGGAATCCGTTATCGTTTATATATGGCGGATGCGGCAGGAGGTTGCTCTGTGGAGGATGCCCGATATGCAGGAGAATTTGAGATACAGGAGGATGGAAAGGGCAAGGTGACAGATATAAATAAAGGATTTGCCCCGACCGACGGAGCAACGATTGCTCTTACGAGGAAGGATGAATATACATTAGACGGACTACCGGCTGGTATCTATTATCTGGTCGAAACTTCGGGAAATGCATATTTTGAGAAAAATCTGACACCTCAAAAAGTAGATATGTCCTTAGAGAATCGTGATCCAAACGATGAGGGCAGTTATCGGTACGAGATAACCGTAGCGGATACGGCTAAGACCGGAGAATTAAGGCTTGAAAAAGTAAGCGAAGCTCCGGAGATAACAGACCATGATACCCGTTTCTCACTTGAGGGTGCGGTATATGAGGTGTATATGGTAACCGGTAAAGATCAGCCGTATGATGAACGGTATAAAGTCGGAACCTTTACGACGAAGCTCAGACAACAGACGAATAATGAGACATTGACAGCAACTGGAATTCCGGAGATTTTAAATTCCTGTGGTGTGGAAAATCAATTTCGTATGCCGGATGACAGTCTGGTTGCGATTTCAGCAGATCAGGAAGAATGCGTATTTTCAGGACTTCCGTTTGGATGGTATGCGGTTGTGGAGGTGAAGGAATCGGAAGGCTTTGCGCTTGATCCTGTAATATATTATAAGCACCTTACACCGGAGCATCCGGAAGAAAAAGTAAGACAGACGATACTTTCAGTAGAAACAACGACGGAGACGACAACCGAGACAACGACCGAGAATACAACCGAGACAACGACCGAGAATACAACCGAGAATACAACCGAGAATACAACCGAGACAACAACCGAGATAACGACCGAAAACAGTACTGAGGTAACAACGGAGAACAGTACTGAAATTACAACCGAAAACAGCACCGAAATAACAACTGAGAATACCACGGAAGCAACCACTGAAGATACGGAAGAGCTTACTGCAGAATTGACGACTCAGACGACCGAACAGATACATGAATCAGGAACCCCGAAGACAGGTGATCAGACCAGCCTCTTATTGATTGCCTGTATCGGAGTAGGAGCTGCTCTTTTGGCAGCCATGATATTATTGATCTGTAGAAACGGAAATAAGAAACGAAAATAAATAGGATAGAAAAAGCCCAGCACCTTGAAAACTAATAATTGCTATCAATCACCATTTCGGATATAATATCTTTAGTTGTATTTTGGAGGAAATCGTCATGTCTTATATGGCATTATATCGTAAATGGAGACCGGATACTTTTGAAGAAGTCAAGGGTCAGGATCATGTTGTAACAACACTAAAGAATCAGATCATAAATAACAGGATCGGACATGCATTTCTGTTCTGTGGAACCAGAGGAACCGGAAAGACATCCATAGCTAAGTTATTTGCAAAGGCAGTAAACTGTGAGCACCCGATAAATGGTAGTCCATGTAATGAGTGTGCGGCATGTCGTGCAATCGCCGATGGATCATCCATGAATGTGATCGAGATCGATGCGGCATCTAACAATGGTGTAGACAATATCAGACAGATCCGAGAGGAAGTTCAGTATTCGCCATCGGAAGGAAAATATAAGGTATACATCATCGATGAGGTTCATATGTTGACACAGGGAGCGTTTAATGCTCTGTTAAAGACGTTGGAAGAACCACCGGCTTATGTCATCTTTATATTGGCAACAACAGAATCACATAAGATTCCGATTACGATATCATCAAGATGTCAGAAGTATGAATTTCGCAGGATTTCAGTAGAAACGATCAGTGATCGTCTGATGGAGCTGCTTGGCAGAGAGCAGATCGAAGCTGAGAAGAAGGCAGTTGATTATATCGCCAAAGCGGCGGATGGCTCTATGCGAGATGCACTTAGTATTCTGGATCAGTGTATAGCCTTTAATATAGGTAAAGAACTGACATACGAGAATGTTCTGGATACGATTGGTGCAGTCGATATTGATGTATTTGCCAGATTGCTTGACTGTGTGATAAAGCTCGATGTTGTCGGTGCGATCGATCTGGTAGATGAGGTCGTATGGCAGGGGCGTGAGTTGTCCCGGTTTGTATCAGAATTCACATGGTTTCTTCGAAATGTACTGCTGGTGAAGGTTTCACCGGAGGCAGATCAGAAGCTTGATATGTCAGCAGAGAATCTGGAGCGGTTAAGACAGCTTGCAGCACAGATCGATACGGATGCACTCATTCGTTATATCAATATATTCTCGGATACATCGGCAAATATCAAATATGCGGTTCAGAAGCGTATCGTTCTGGAGCTTGCAGTGATCAAATTATGCAAACCGGAGATGGAGACAGATTATAGCGCACTTCTTGACCGGGTCAGAGTTCTTGAACAGAAGTTAGAGAGTGGAGCCGCCGGATCGGTGGTTGCCGGGAACAATGGTATAGGAAGCTCGGTATCAGAAGGTGTTACAGCATCGGCAGGAGCAACAGTGCAGGGTGCCGGAGCAGTATCACAGGAATTGCTGGATCAGATCTGCACAAGACTGAAGCAGGAAGGAATGCAGATAGGAAATGCACCTGCAATGGGAGAAGCAGATATAGAAGCAGCATCGAAGAAACTGTCAGAACAGCTGAAGAAAGAACTGCCGGAAGCAAATTATAATGAATTAAGAGAGTTCGTAGAGCAATGGGATATCATCATGGATGGATATCAGAATATTACGAAGAAATTTCTGGAGAAAGCAAGGATCAATATTAATGAAGCCAAGGATGGTCTGTATCTGGCATATGTTCAGAATGAAGATAATAAGCAGGCAATCGCTTATTTTGAAGGAAAAGAACGAATGGCAGCATTACGGGAGCATATAGAGAAAGTGACCGGAAGACAGGTAAAGATCGAGTTGAAGGTTGTCTCAAAGAACAGTGATGCAGCACAGGAGATCGAGGCGAATGATCTGACGAAAATCAATTTTGCTATTCAGTATGAATAAAAACATAAAAAAGAGTTAAGAATCAAGGAGGACATATAAAATGGCTAAAAGAGGCGGCTATAATATGGGTATGATGCCTGGTAACATGAACAACTTAATGAAACAGGCACAGAGAATGCAGAAACAGATGGAGACAACTACCAAGGAATTAGAAGACAAGATATATGAATCTTCTGTAGGTGGCGGAGTTGTTACAGCAAAGGTTTCCGGAAAGAAGGAATTAATGGAGATCAAGCTGGATCCTGAAGTTGTTGATCCTGATGATATCGAGACATTAGAGGATCTGATCATTTCTGCTGTCAATGAAGCATTCCGTATGCAGGATGAAGATTATCAGGAGAATATGAATAAGATTTCCGGCGGTATGGGTCTTGGAGGCTTACCATTCTAATGGATATATATGGTGGTGAAGTAAACCGTCTGATCGAAGAACTTGGCAGACTTCCGGGTATCGGAGCAAAGACAGCACAGAGACTGGCATTCCACATAATCAGTATGCCGGAGGAACGTGCGCAGGCACTGGCAGATTCAATCGTAAATGCAAAGAAGAAGATAAGATACTGCAATAACTGTTATACGATTACCGACAGTGATCTCTGTCCGATCTGTAGATCGGCAAATCGAAACCATAAGGTGATCATGGTTGTTGAGACTCCGAGGGATCTGGCAGCATATGAACGAACGAATCAGTATGATGGTGTGTATCATGTACTGCATGGAGTGATCAATCCATCTCTGGGAATCGGACCGGCAGATATCAAGATCGCAGAATTGATGAAGCGGTTACAGGGAGATGTAGATGAACTGATCATTGCAACAGGATCGGGACCGGAAGGTGAAGCAACGGCGATGTATATATCGAAGCTGGTCAAGCCGGCAGGCATCAAAGTGAGCAGGATAGCCAGTGGTGTACCGGTAGGCGGAGATCTGGAATGCATTGATGAAGTGACGCTTCTTCGGGCATTAGAAGGCAGAGTATATTTATAGGGACAATTAAATAATGTTTTACATATAAAAGAAGAAAGAGGTGTTTAGGAATGTTGCGAGTTGGATTACTTACCAGTGGCGGCGATTGTCAGGCACTGAATGCAACCATGCGTGGTGTAGCAAAGGGTTTGTACGAGTTATTTGATGAAGTAGAGATTTATGGTTTCCTGAATGGATATAAGGGCTTGATGAGAGCACAGTATATCAAGATGCAGCCGGATGATTTCTCAGGCATTATGACAAAGGGTGGAACGATTCTTGGTAGTTCCAGACAGCCATTTAAACTTATGGGAGAACCGACAGAGGATGGTCTTGATAAGGTGAAATCCATGAAGGACACATACAAGAAGCTGAAGCTGGATTGTCTGTGTGTATTAGGAGGAAATGGTTCGCAGAAGACAGCAAATCTGTTAAGCGAGGAAGGTTTAAATGTAATCGGTCTTCCAAAGACGATCGATAACGATCTTTGGGGAACCGATATGACATTTGGTTTCCAGAGTGCTGTTGATGTGGCAACACAGACAATTGACTGTATTCATACGACAGCAGCATCCCATAATCGTATCTTTATTGTAGAGATTATGGGTCACAAGGTTGGATGGATCACATTACATGCAGGTATTGCGGGCGGCGCAGATGTTATCCTGATCCCTGAGATCCCATATGATATCAAGAAAGTATATGAAGCAATCGATAAGAGAACGAAGAACAATAAAGGCTTTACTATCGTTGCAGTAGCAGAAGGAGCAATCTCCAAAGAGGTTGCTGAGCTTCCAAAGAAAAAGAGAAAGGAAGCAATCGCAAATTCTCCGTATCCATCTGTTGCATATGAGATGGCAGACAAGCTCAAGGAGTTCACAACACAGGATATCCGTATCGCGATTCCCGGTCATACACAGAGAGGTGGAAGCCCATGCCCATATGACAGAGTGATCTCATCCAGATTCGGTGCAAAGGCTGCGGAGCTGATCAAGGCAAAGGATTTCGGAAAGCTCGTTGTATTCAAGGATAATATGGTAACTGCTATTCCATTATCAGAATCAGCAGGAAAGCTCAAATATGTATCTCCGGATGACGATACTGTACTGGCGGCAAAAACGCTTGGAATCTCATTTGGCGATTAAATTCAGAGAAAAACAGTTTTTCAGTAACATAAGTCTCTCTGTCTGCATATATACTAATAGTAATTAAGATTGTAGACAGGGAGATTTGTATGCAGAACGAATTCAAATACATTCCATATGACGGTAAGGATACGAATATAAGAGGATTGATAAAGAATGGAAATGTATATAGTCTGACAAGAGGTATGTCAGGTCTGCTCCTGCCGGATGATCCAAATGAAGATCTCAGCCGCGCGGAAAAGGACTGGGCATATCTGAAAGAGATGTACCCTGAACGGGTACGGCGCATCAGTGCAATGGTAGAAGAAGAATGTGATAAATTGGAATATGCCGGAAGTCCGATGTTTGCGGAATATCCGGATGCAGAGGTTATCCGTAAAATAGCAAGAGATGTCTATGCGGAACTTCCCGATCGGGATATTGATATCCACTTGGATATGGAAGCGGCACCATCAGAACCTCCGTATGTACCGAGGGGAAATGGTTGTGGTAACTGTATGATGCGTAATTTGATAGAAACATTGATCTGTAATGAATTTTACTGTAGACGTGAGCGCTACAGAAGATGTAGGAGACGATTTTACCTGTGAAGAAAATAGGAACACTTATTATGAGAATAATAGTAATGGCAGTTTTCTTTGTGATTACTATTTTTTTAGTTGATAAATTTCAGAATAGACAATATAAGAATCTGGCAATGGAAATGGAGAATGCCACATTGCCTTTAGTATATGTAGACTATGAGGGCAGATATATTAACTGCCTTCATGGTTATACAACGGTAGTTGATACCACTCTGTTCAGAGACTGCATTACCCCGGTTACAGATGATAAGAAGGTGCGGCTTGCAGTAGATGATAAGAATGGTTATGCAAAAGATTACAGCTATGAGCTTCGATCGATATCGGGTGACTCATTGATCGAGAATGGTGATCTTGAATCGGATGGGGAAGAAAACGGCTATCAGATGTTTGATATCGAGATTCGTATGGATATAAAGCCGGATACAGAATATATGCTTGTATTCAAGCTTGACGGAAAGGATGAAGAAACGGTTCGATATTATACAAGAATTGTGATCAATGACAATTATCACGCAGATGAGCTGCTTGATTTTGTACAGAAATTCAATGCTGCAACATTTGAGTTTGATACTTATGAAGAAGCATCCCTGATCTATCCGTATATGCAGGCATATAAAGGGCAAGATGATGATAGCGTATCCATGGGACATATGAATCTGAACAGCAGTTATAAGGATCTGATCTGGAGCGGAATGAACCCGATTCGTATTACATCGATCATTCCACAGATTAAAGAGATTGATGTAAATTATGCCGTGATCGAATTAGACTATGTAACGATGACAGAGGATTCAAACGGAGAAACAGATTATTACTCTATCAGGGAATACTATCGTGTGAGTTACAAAGAACTGCAGCCGGATGACACGACAGTCGGTGCGGAAACCGGTGATATGACTGGCGCCGGAGCAGAGAACTCAACCGGAGATACAGGTTCCGGAGATGGCGAAGCATCTGCTGATGAAGGTACGATCTCGGTTATGAACTTTGACCGGTATGTGGATGAATATTTCAACAGAAACGGTGTCGATAATAAGAATAATGTCTATGAGATCGGTATTGTTCTGGATAAGAAATTAGACTACAAATACAGTTCAGATAATAAGAAAATCGCATTTGTAAGAAATGGACAATTGTGGTTATATAATTATTCTGAAAATCAGATATCTATGGTATTTGGTTTCTGGATGGATGATGTGGAGAATGTTCGAAACACATATGATCATTATGATATTAACATTATATCGATGGATGATGATGGAAATATCAAGTTTGCGGTATATGGTTATATGAACCGTGGCGCACATGAAGGCAAGCTTGGAATCAGTCTGTGTTCTTATGATGCTGCAACTATGGAAGTGACTGAACTGGTATTTGCTGAATGCAATGAGCCATATGCAGCAATGAAGGATGAAGTATCCAGACTTACCTATTATGATGGTACTAACTTTTATTTTATGCTTGGAAATAAAGTGAATTGCATTAATGTGACCCAGAAACAGTTATCTTATTTTATAGATCAGGTATCACTCGATCATGTATATGTATCAGATAATATGGAAGTGATCGCATATGACAGTTCTGATAACAGTACGGATAATTCCGTTCTTACGATGGTGAATCTAAAAACCGGACAGACATATACTTTTGATTCCGGTGCAGGTAAGAGTCTGATATGTTATGGCTTTAAGAATTCAGATATGATTTATGGAATCTGTGATGTGGCAGATAATTCTATGCAGTTGGATCAGGAATCATTTGCAAAGGCGGGACTGGCAGAATCTGTATACAGCAAGATACCGTCTTATAAATTGTTTATTGTGGATGAAAATGGAGAACAGATCAAAGAGTACGAAAAGGGCGATACTTATATTGTAGATGTTCGGATTGAAGATAATCTGATCTATATGACCAGAGGAGTGAAGTCAGGAGAAAATTTTAAGCAGACAGACGATGATTTTATTACATTCAAAGAAGATGATGCTGTAGCAAGAATACAGACTGCGACAAGAAGTTCATCCGGTGGTATATCAAAGCTTTATTTTACGGTTCCGTCGAATATTTATCTGACATATATACCATATCTGAATATAACGAAGAATACTGTAACGAATCGTTCCTCGGATATGCTTATTACAGTTGAAGATGAGTATGCAGGATATATGGTATATGATAATCTGGGACTGACAGGTATTTATGATAAGGCAGGAGATGCAATCAATCGGGCAACAAAGATATCGGGCATCGTAGTATCCAAAGATGGCGAAGTCGTATACAGACAGTCGGAGACACAGGAGTATAATACGATTGCATCGTCAATCTATCATCAGAGCTCAAAAAGTGTGGAAGCTTCCATTTGGGATTGCGTTTATATGACACTGATCTATGAGGGCGTTACAGATCTGACATACGATGAGATGAAGGCATCGTATACAGATCCGGTAGAGACACTCACTGTACTCGGTAAATATCCGGGGGCAGATATCTCCGGTATTTCATTAGATCTTGTATTTGGATATATCGGCAGGGGCATTCCGGTTATCAGCAGGATAAATGACGGAAGGTATGTATTGATCGTCAGCTATAACAGTGAGGCGGTCAGATACTATGATCCTGTACTGGATGAAGAAGTGCGGGTGTCAAGAAAAGAATATGAAGCCTCTATGAGTAAGGGAAATAATGAACTTTATTCCTATGTTCAGGAGTAGAATTGAAAAGATATACAGAAGGGGTCAAAGACATTACACAAAAGGTTTGAGTTCTGCCGTATATAAAATAAAAAGAAAAGCTGCCGATTCCGGCAGCTTTTCTATATTATGATAACAACGTTCTGTGTGGATTACTCCTCTGAAATTGTTCCAACAGGACATGAACCTGCACATGCGCCACATGAAATGCACTGTGAACCATCAATAACGAAAACACCACCGTTATCGCTAATAGCTCCAACTGGGCATGAACCTGCACATGAACCACAACCGATACATGAATCACCAATTACGAATGCCATATGATTGTCCTCCTTTTAGTAATAATAATCACATCTCGTTACCTATTCTAAATCAAAAAGTTTTTTATATCAAGTGAAATGAAGTGATTTGTAAAAAATTAGTCTGTGCTAACTTGAGTTTGCCTAGCTTTTTTTCATATAAAAGGATAGACAATTAAAATTGTGTATACTATAATAATGAAGATATTTTTGGAATCGAAAAATGTCATAAAATCGATGAAGAATACAGGAAACAGGAGGAAATATCCACATGGCAAAGATCAGTAAAGATATGCTTATAAATGATATTTTAGCAGTAGATGCAGGAAATGCTGCAATTCTTATGGCGGCAGGTATGCATTGTATCGGATGCCTTGCAGCAGCAGGAGAGACATTAGAGGAAGCAGCAGCCGTTCACGGTTTAGATGCTGCAGAGCTGGAAGTTGAGATTAATGATTATCTTGCAAAGAAAGAGGAGCAGCAGGCATAGTGATTTGTAACAGCCCGAGCAGCAGATCTGTAAAAAAGAAACCATTCCCGGAAGAGTATTGACAGGAATGGTTCTTTTTTTGTACAGAAATTCGGATGTAACAGAAAATGCTGTATCTGAATCTTTTCAATTGTAAAAATATATAGGAATCAAGCTTCCCATGAATAAATATTTATAGAGCAGACAGTGTCTGTACTGCCTCATCTTCAATAACCATCTTATAATGTTCTTTGAAATGATAAGGTGTCGCTGACGTCATCTTTTGAGATGAACCATATTCACCGAGTATATAGCAGACACGATTGAATTCCGGTATGGTATTCTGGTCGTTTGTGAACAGAAGATAGAAGCGCTTATCTACCGGATTCTTATATAATGTGTTGGTACTGAAATAAAAGCCGGCAATCTGCTTGGAGGCTTGGATCACAGTATTCAATGAATCAAACACGATAAGTCTTGTCAAGGCTTTCTGTGTTTCTTCTTCCTTTGATTCAGGAGTGGATGCAGGGGTATCAAAATTCGTTGTGATCTCTGCATTATTACCTGCGATACTTGATAAGCTGTTTACGAAGCCTTCCAGAGCATTAAAGATTGCTTCCGGTACCTGAGAAGAATCTCCGTTGATTCCGATATTGATCTGACCGGATATGACGTTATCATCGTCATCGGAGGAAAAAGTAAGATCTTCGTTATCGTAATCATCTTCTTCATCGTCATAGTCGGTATCATCTGCATCCGTATCTTTTGTGAACCTTGAGAATCTGGTATCTAATTCCTCCGGATCCTCAACCTTGGTTACGATCAATATAAGGCATTCTGATGAGATTGGGATGGCCTCGATCATCAGAGGTATATCATCAACTTCAAATCCGAGTTCGTTGGATGCTTGCTGCATCATTTCGCGAAACAGCTCCTTTGCCTTTGGAGAACCATATGCGAGTTCGGATATTTTTAATTGTTTGTCTGCTAAATCTGCTTTATTCAATGTGCATCTGATCTGATTTTCACTTAAGCGTTCAATTTTCAATAGGATCACCCCATTTCTGATAGTTACCCGGATGGGTAGAAAACAAGTCATGCAATTGTGTATTAAAACGCACCTATAGTTTACCATATTTGACGAACAAGTAAATAGGGTATAATGTGAAAAAATATGAAATAATTTATAAAAAATCTGTGTGTAATGAATAAAGATATATCCACAGTATAAATTATGTAACAAAAGGAGATTGGGTTCATAATTCATATATTTGACTGCGGTTTGACCATAATTTTAAAAAAATGGGTTGGCAAACGGCTTCAGATAGGGTAATATAAATACAGACATCTTATGAACCTTTCATGTGGTTCGGCACAGGTGGTTTTTTTATGCCTGTGAATATCCGTTTAATGATCTGTATATGACAAATGCTGTTTATGCCTAAAGGGTTGTCCATGATATGATTAATATTCACACATCACAGTTTGATTATGTAAGAATGCACATGGGAATCGGTGGGCAGACAGAGTCAATTTTCCATATAAGAAAGAAACTTTAACCAAATAAATCAAAATAGATATCAGCAGATAATTTGTAGAAGATTACAAAAAGAAAAATTTGCTGATATGACCATGCACAAAATAATTGAAGGCAGGGCGCATATAAGGTGTCCCTGCCTTTTTTCTATTCTGTCAGTGTATCGCCGTATTCTGTTATAAAATACCAGATACCTTCAGCTATCGCAGCGGCCATGGCATCCTGATAATCGGCAGAAGTAAGTGCTTTACATTCATCCGGATTACTTAAGAAGCCACACTCAACAATGACGGCAGGACAAGGGCTTTTTTTCAGGATCATGTATTCGGCATTTCCTTTTACAGGTCTTTCATTGTCAGGATCTATATTGGATTGAATCGAGCCATGGATACTTTCGGCGAGCAGCTTCCCCTGTTTTGAGTCTGTAAAATAGAAAACCTGAGCACCATGTACTGAAGGATCGGTGAAACTGTTTTGGTGGATACTGATGAACAGGTCAGACTGATGATCTGCAACAATCTGAATACGATGGTTCAGGTCTGAGGTTTTCATCGTTCCTGTTGCCTCGGTATTCAGGGAACTGTCATCCTCTCTGGTCATATAGACGACAAAGCCCATGTCGGATAGCTTCTGTTTTAAGGCAAGGGTGATTTGTAGATTGATATTTTTTTCCTGAGAGTCATCTAACCCGATCTTTCCCGGATCGTAACCGCCGTGTCCCGGGTCCAGAGTAATGATATATTTGGATGACGTATCATTTGTCTCTGAAGTATCAGGAACTACTTCGGGAACCGGCGCTGACTGATTATCTGTATCAGGAGAAGTATCCGGCTTATAATAAAAAAGCAGGAGAACCGATAAGGAACAGAAGAAGATCAGACCGAATACAAGTTTGCGATTGATTTTTCTTAGGATAGAGGCATTTGCTGGCTTCATGGAAATCACCCGGTATACGCTGTTATTCATATCTATGCAGAGAATAGGGAGTACATGACAATATAACGCAAATAACAGGATATTTGTTGACATTTGGCAGGGCAGGAATTAAGATAAAGCATGTATATTTCATAATGATAAAATCTGCTCAGATGCAGTCTTTTTCGTATCTGATCAGGGGGAAATTCGGTGAGAATCCGGTGCAACCGCCATTACTGTGTTAAGGTATCAGCCTTTCAGTCAGAATACCCGCAGATTTCATGAGATTTTTCCGCCACCTGTATAAGACAGGAACCAGATCGGCGGAGATGGGCAGTAAGACATTATTGCCTATACAGCTTTTGGGCGAGGGAAAAGCAGATGATGAAGAATAATAATCCCCTGCTTGGAACCAACAATTACATATTTATAAAGAAAGGAATCTACGAAATGAAACGAATCAGGACACTGGTGCTTTCATTTTTATTTGCGTGCGCAGTTTTATTTGTGCCATTTGCAGTAAATGCAGGTTATGGTATTCAGAATGTTGCGGCAGCGGAAGAAGATGAAAGTACGACCGATTACAGCACAAAATATGTTGTGCTGTCTCTTGAGGGCTTTACGATCGGACAGGGATTTTATATCACACCGACCCGTATGTCTTATGAAGAGATTGGAAACGTCTGGAAACAGGAAGGAGTAGACATTGATCTGTCTAAATTGACCGTTTCACAGGCAACTTATGCATTTTTCAAGAAAGCAGGACTTCAGACAGAACCTGCAGGATCAAGTGCCTATAATGACAGCAACTTTTATCTGGCAAATGTCAAAGGCATTGATAAAGGAACTGTAAAAGTTCCAACAGCACTCTTGGATGCATATAAGACACGTAACAATGGAAATGATCTGGAACTGGATGACAAAACCGGTTCCGGACTCGGAGAATTTGATTACACATCATGGTCCGGCTGGATGATCACAGATGATAATGTATCTTGCAATACAAGTGCAGGAGCATATCTTGTAGATCAGGGAACCGGAGCAAATACCAATGTTCTCCGTTGGCAGTTTACACTTGCCGGTTATGGAGCAGATATTGGCTGTGGATTTGAAGGAAATGAGGCATATTATGTAACACAGGATAAGACTGATCTGTATACATTATATGCAGAGAATGAAGAAGAGATTGCCAAAGATGCATCATTAAATGCAGAACTTCTGGCAGTTATGACAGATCTGAATGCATCAGCAGATGATGTTGCAGATGCGGAACTGAAGATCAAAAAACTTAACGGAAATCTTGTATCAATCAAAATGAATAACGATGCACCATATATGACTCTTACAGATGCAGATGGAAAGACAGTGGCGGCTGGACATCCGGACAGTAATCATGTATATACAGTTGGACTTGAAAAAGGAACATATCGTTTATCAGGTTATAAACTGGTGAATGATAAAAAGATAGATATGGGTTCAATCGATCTGGTTGTTACCGATGATGCTGAGCAGTCATATACATTATATAGCGTAACAGGAATTGCCTGTACAAATGCAGACACAGTTGACGGTTCAAAGGTATACTGGACAGAAGGCAAAGATTATACAATCACACCTAAGGTTATGTCACCGGATAGTGTAGACCGTCATGCGTCTCTTGGACTGATGCAGGCAGCAACTGCAACTGACTATGCGAGATATGCAGCAATTTGTTATGCTGCTGATATGGTTGAGGTGACAGTTACACCTTTAGGAGAGCGTACGTCAGCTTATGCTTCGAAAGTGGTATCCAATACAATCACTTCAAGCCGTTCCTATGGATATTCTATATCCGCACCGGTAGCAAGAAAGGTAACATTTACTGTACCGGAAGGAGCTGAGCTTCGTGTCGGAATCTTGTCAACCTATTATATTTACAGAGATGAAACAGGTACAAAGATAGAATCTGACGAAGAAGGTTATGATACATATGAGTATAATCTCGGAAGTGGTACTACTTATTATTATCGTGTATCCGGTGCAGGCGGTGTAACTTACTGGAACTGGGTTTCAACAAGTCAGGATGCAGATTATACAGTTACAAAAGCAGATATGTATATAGGGGATGATTCCTACAATCCGGATACTGTATATCATGATCTATCCAAGAACCTGTATGATGTTGCAGATATTTATCTTACATCAGATGAGCGTGGATATCTTTCTATGAAGAAGGGTGAGAAGTATAGTCTGGAATGTTTCCGTAACTGGCAGGCGATTGAAAGCTTTATGAATTCTAAAATATCAGAACCGGATTTCCATTATACAGTTATTGATGAAAATGGAAACCCTTCCAACGATGTAATTTCAGTTACACCGGGAGCCCATTCCGAGGTCGCAGAGATTCAGGCGAAATCCGAAGGAACAGCACTTCTTCTGGTAACATATGATGCAGAGATCAATATGGCAAGCAAAAATATGGGCGGAACAAACTTCAGTGCGATCTGGCCGGAAAATACAGGTGTTGTTGTAGTAACTGTTGATCAGGATGGAACCGGCATTCAGACCAATATGACGATCAACGAAGGAAAGAATTCAGAAAAGGCAAAAACTGCAGCAGACGGAATCGATTCACAGCTTGATGTTCTTTATTATCTGAAGGGAACAGAAGGTGCAGAGTATACATTTGCACCGGAAAGCGGAGTATCTGTATCCGTTCTTCGTCCGGAGATCGTTGGTGGAAAACTGACATATGGTGGTTTCTCGGCAAAAGATATTACAGAGAATGAGGATGGAAGCTATACGATTGCAGGACTGACAGAAGGTCCTAATGTTGTTAAAGTTACAAAGAACGGAGTTAGTACCTATCAGGTAATTCGTGCAAAAGAGGTAGAGGTTTCATATGCCTATAAAGATGCCGATGGAAATGATATAACTGCGGATAAGCTTACAGCAGGTGATTCTATTGTGATTTCCTATGGTGAGAGAACAGAAGACGGAAAGCGTTCTTATAATGGTACATATATTCCTGCTAACAAACTGGCAGGTGTATATAATATGTACGGGACTATCTATCTGACAGATGAAGAGGGTAATGAATATAAGAGCAAGACAACTCAATATCCATATGCAGCTACTCCGGCTGCACAGACAGTAACAGTTACTGTTCCAACTTATTATACAGAGGATACATTTACTTTAGACGGATGTCTTCTTGAATCAGGATTCGGTTCAGTCTATGGTTCACACAGACAGATCAAACATTCTGTTGGAAAACCTATGCAGATGGCAGCCGGTACAGGTACCGCATATATGGGCAGACTTCCAAAGATGGAATTTAAGCTTGCAGATGCAGGATTTGTAAATGTTTCATTAAGTGTTAATGACAGAAAGACACAGAATGAGATTAAAGATTACACAATCAGCGTAAAGGATGAAAAAGGAAATGTTACAACTGTAACAGACGGCGCATTCAAGGGACTTGTGGGCAGAACATATTCATATGCTATTAAGGCTGCAGGTTATATGTATAAAGAAGGATCTTTTGAGATTCCGGAGGATACAACAGGCGGTCTTGTGCAGAAGTTGTACCTGACTCCATCTTCTGAACTTGCATGGGATGGAACGACAAAGACAGAACCAAAGCAGGTTGATGGTGTATATCAGATCGGAAGCGGAGCTGAGTTCTACTGGTTTGCAAATGAAGTAAATGTGAATAAGAAGGCTTCAATTGATGTAGTGTTAACGGCAGACATTGATCTTGCAGGTTATCAATGGACTCCGATTGGTGATTTTAATACTATTTATGCCGGATCTTTTGATGGACAGGGGCACACGATTAAGAATCTGTATCAGAACGATACATCTTATTCAGGAATCTTTGGATTGGAAAAGGGACAGGTACGAAACCTGACAGTAGAAGGTAATATTTATATAGCTACTAAGACAGCTGCCGGTGCGATTGTTGGTTATCTCAATCAGGGAACAAAAGATAATCCGGCATTGATCTCAAACTGTGTTTCTAAAGTAAATATTACATACACAGGAACAAATTCTTATGCTAATATTGGTGGAATTGCAGGATATTGTAATACAAGCAGCTTAACGAATTCAGTAATAGAGAATTGTGTAAACTATGGTACGATCAAAGCTGAGAATGGTGGAACTGTAGGTGGTATTTTAGGATCCATGTCCAGCTGCAATATTACGATAAAGAATTGTACAAACTATGGTACTATTACAGCAAAGAACAGAGTGGGTGGTATTCTTGGTACTCATGATGAATACAATGCATTTGCTCCTGGAGACAAGATTATTAACTGCTATAATGCAGGTGAGATTTCCGGTAAGGAGTATGTTGGAGGAATCGCAGGTATCTTCAATGGTAGAGAATCAAATAATGCCAGCACAGAGATGACAGGATGCTACAGTGCCGGAACGGTTACAGGAAGCGGTGCTACAACAGATGTTACAGCATTTGCAGGAGAGGCAGAGGATATGATAATATCCGGATCTGTATATTCATGTACGAATGAGGTAGGAAATACATATACTGAGGATCAGGCTGCTTTTGTAGCTGCTTCTGATATAGCAGCGGTAAAAGCACTGACAACAGAGACTGTTTCCAGAGCTTCAGATAAAGAATTACTTGATCGTGTTGCTCCTGTTATCGATATTCTTTCAAAGGTTCTGACAACACAGGATGAACAGGCATTTATAAAATTATATAATGATTTGAATGAAGCTATCGATAAAGTAAGAACTGTAAAGGTCGGTATATATGATTATACCGCAGTAAATGCAGGAATTGAGGGAGCATCTTCTGATGGTGTTGTCCTTGATGAAGTAAAAGTTGATGCAGCGACTGCAGTGGATGCTGTCGAAAAGGCATTAAAGGAGAACAATATTCCATATGTTCTGACAGATACAGGATATGGACCATATATGGAATCTATTAATGGACTGACTGTTCAGGCTGAATATACAATGTCAGGCTGGATGTTCTCATATAACCATGATGATTTTACAAATAGTGGATTGGGAGCAGTTACATTAAATGATGGAGATACACTGGAATTCCATTATGAGCTTACAGGTGCGGATGTAGCATCTGCATATGCAGGACTTCCAACATTAAAAGAACTTACAGTTGAGAATAATACATTTGCATTTGAGACAGAGACAGCATATGATGACAATTGGCAGCCTAGTTATACTTACAAGGTAAATGGTGAGGCACTTGCCGGAGCCGGTACAGAAGCAGATCCATTTGTTGTAAAGATTAAGTCAGATCGTATAACTGGTTCAGATATTACGAAGTTAGCAGTTAATTATAAGACAGAAGCAGATTCTCATTATGTAACAGTAGATGGTCTTTCAGACAGCGTGGATCTGACAGATGGAGTTGTATTCCATATCACATCCAGAGCAGGAAGAACCGCTTATTATAAGCTTGCAATAGAAAAGGTATTGACAACAGACAATACAAAGATTGAAGTTGCAGAAGCTGTTTATACAGGAGAAGAAGTAAAACCGGAAGTAAAGGTATATCTGGATGATAAGCTGTTGGCAGCAGAGAACTATGATGTGATATTTACCGATAATGTAAATGCAGGAACTGCTACCTGTACGATCAAAGGTAAGAATGAATATAGTGGACAGGTTCAGACAACCTTTGAGATTAAAAAGACAAAGCAGGAAATCGTAGTTGCATCTACAACGCTGGAAGTAGTAGAGGGTGCAGAACCATTTGCTCTTGCAGTTGAGGCTAAGGGTGCACTTACATACACTATTTCAGCGGATGACATAGCTTCTGTAGACGAGACTGGTCTGGTAACAGTAAAGACAGTTGGTACTGCTGATATTACGATCAAGGCGGCTGAGACAGATAATTATGAGGCAGCAGAACTGGTTATAAGTCTGACTGTTAAGAAGAATGAGGGCGTTCAGATTACTGCTGAAAATACAGTAGTCACAGTTTCGGATGTTACATATACCGGCAAAGAACAGGAGCCGGCTGTTACAGTTACTGTTGGTGGCAAAGAATTATCAGCAGATGATTATACTGTAGAATATTCTGATAACAAGAATGCAGGAACTGCAAAAGTAGTTGTTACAGGTAAGGGTAGTTATACAGGTACAGCAGAGAGTACATTTGTGATCAAGAAGGCATCACAGACGATCTCATCACAGACAATCTATGTATATAATAAATATATTGGATTAAGACCATCTGTTAAGGGTACAGTTACTTACACATCTTCTGATAAGAAGGTTGCAACCGTAAACAAGAAGTCCGGATTTGTTACAGCTAAGAAGCCGGGCAAGGTACAGATCAAAGTAACAGCCGCAGCAACAGCTAATTACAAGAAGGGAACAGGCACGATCACCCTGATCGTTGTACCTGCAACACCGACTGTACAGAAGGCTGCAGCATATAAGACCAAGGCAATCAAGGTTTCTTATAAGAAAGCTTCCGGCGCAAGTGGTTACCAGATCACATATGCAACAAATAAGTCATTCAAGAACGCTAAGAGCGTATCAGTAAGCAGCAAGAAGACAAGTGCTGTTATAAAGAACCTGAAAAAGGGTAAGAAATATTATGTAAAGGTAAGATCATATAAGAAGATCGGTGGCAAGAAGTATTACAGCGTTTACAGTAAGGTAAAGACCGTAAAGACAAAGTAATACGGAATTGCAAATGATTGGATCATAATATAAGATCATAACAGGATCTTGATACCGGCTGTCATAAGTTGGATATACAAATCTGACGATGTGACAGCCGGTATTTATTATAGAAAGAGCAAAGGAGACACATTCATTTTATGGCTGACAGATTTACGACGAGAGAAGACTGTATAGAAATGCTTCAGGAAGCTTATAAGAGGCTGAACAGGTATCCGAAGAAATCAGATTTTACGGTAGAAGAAGTTGCGGCGATCAAATCATTTCTTGGACCATGGCCGAGAGCCTTGGAAGCCGGTGGGATTCTTCCCGACCGTTCGGCTGAGCGGGAAGCCGAAAAGAAACAGAAAAGGATCGCAGCGAAGCGCAGACAGACGCAGTATAAGATTGAGCGTCAAAAAAATAACAGGAAAGATGAGACCGTAAATGAAGATGATAAATGAAAAACTCCAGATGCCGGGAAACGCATCTGGAGCTAGTCTGAAATATGAGGGGGCTCAAGAGATTATAGGATGGTACCTTTGAGCAAAATGGCAACAAACAAAATAAAACAACATGTTGCAAAGATACCAAACTTAACTTTGAGATAATTGCAGCGGGCGAAAGACCTCTCTGCCTCAGCGTAAGTGCTGCGCTCATTCCTGTTCTGTTCTCTGCTTGAATACTTCATAAGCACCATCCCTTGTCTTGATGATGTTACTATAAAACCTCTATGCATCATAATCTGCAAAAAAATGCATCAATTCTGCATATTTCTTATAAAGAAGTATTAAGCATCTGTTAATTATAAAAATATCGGTTCATCTGGTAGAAGAACAATCCGTTTTTCATATAAAAGTTGTATTCTTCTGTTGTATCGACGTCTAATTCCATAGTGATCTCAGTAGTGTAAGTATAATAGGTATGAGCGGTCAGAGGTGTTCCTGTTAGCTTTTCAAATAACTGCAGATCAGAATCCGGTATCTTTGTTGGAGTCATACCTGCACCGCTTCCGGATCCTTTCTCAAAGCTGAGCTCATAATAAGAGGCTAATATATCGTATAGAGTGTCAAAACAAGTGTCACTGAACGTAGTTGAATTACCGACATGGCTTCCTAAAAAGTTATACAGTGGAAGTATATAATCATTGTAATATTCCAGTTCTACCAGACTTCCTTCACTATAGAAAGTGTTGGAATTAGGATCCAGATTCATTGTAAATGTAATCAGTTTGTTTGTGTCATAATCCAGGAAGCAATTCATTTCAAATCCAAAATAGTAGATATTAACCACCCATATCGTAAAACTGCGGTAAGAATCTTCGTCTGAGGTTGCGAGATATTTGGATATATACATCTCGTAGATACCATTTACAGTAAAATCACAGGAAAAATAATCTGAGAAATACGATGTCAGTTCATTTACGGTTATATCATGAATCTCACTGTAGGAATGCTTGTCCGTATAATCAAAGTTCAGATCGGTATAATAACATTCTCCGTTTATGATGTTGATCTTCTCAAGCAGTGTCAGTTTATTTGTTACATCGAGATTGTTCGGACTGATCTCATGGCTGGATACGGAATTCAATGTTTTCCTGTCCTGAATACGAAAATACAGATTCGAGGCAATGATACAGATCACAAAAATTGCAATGCATATTATAAACCAGAGAAGATTCTTGTATAGGAAATGAAGAATACCGCGTGCTTTTCCGGTATGTTCGACAGAGGGAACAGTACCTTCTTCACTTTCATTTATCATATCATTTACTTCTGATTCAGAGATATCATCGTCTTCCTTATGGGCAGCGGTCAGTTCATAGGAAGCAATGACAGATTCTTTATTTTCTTCGTTACTCATGATGTGCCGCCTCCTTTATATTTGGTAATGTAATAGTGACAACCGTACCGCGTCCGACGGCACTCTTGTATTTGATCTTAGCCTGATGGATCTCTGCAATCTTGCTGCAAATGGCAAGACCGAGTCCGGCGCCGCCCTGCGCACGGGATCTGGATTTGTCGATTCGGTAGAAAGCTTCACTGATTCGTGTGATTTCTTCCGGTGGCATTCCCCGTCCGTTATCTTTGATAATGATTACATAATTATCATCCCTTACGGTTCCGGCTACATGGATAAGACCATTGTCGTCGATCGCTTTTCTGGCGTTATCAATGATATTGATGATCAGAGACTGAAAGAGGTCAATGTCCATCATACAGCAGCCCTTTCGGCAGCTTGACTTTAATGTGATATGTTCCTTTGCCAGCTCCGGCTTCATAACATTGATTACATTTCGGACCGCAAGGGCCGGATCAGTCGGTGTCAATATAGTTTCCTGATTCTTAACGACCAGCAGATCTAGTAATTTCAAGGATAAGCTCTCCAGACGTTTTCCTTCTGAGAAGATATAGTTGGCTGCTTCATTTGTTTCGTCTTCACTCATATTCTGGCTTCGCAGAAGATCGGCATAACCGATGATCGAAGTCATAGGGGTCTTTAATTCATGTGCGAAGCTTCCCATAAACTGTTCCTGTTTTTCCATAGAGAAATGAAGCTCTGAGATGTTATCTTCGATAGTATCTGCCATGTTGTTGAAATCATTTGCGAGTGCCTCGATCTCATCGCCGGAGTGGATGTGCAGACGGGCAGAGTAATCACCGTGGGAGATATGCTGCGCAAGTGATGATAATTTTTCCAACGGCTTTGTAAGCAGGCTGGCTGCGATCATGGATGTGATACTTCCGACAACGAAGATCGCGATCAACAGCAGACGGAATGTATTCTGTTCCTGCGCACGAGCAGCATACACGGAAGTGATGTCATAGACAATGTCCATCTGTGAGATGTCCAGATTTTCTGTATTGATATCCATGGAACTGCATAATTGCAGATAGTAGTTATTATTTTCTCTCCAAATGATCGAATTACAGGTATTTTCATCCGATGGTTTCATTTCTTTATATGTAAAGGATGAATTCATGATGCTTACGACTTCCATATCCGAATTTCGAAGAATGATATTCTTGCGGTTGGAGTTGCCCTGGGCGGAAAGCTGGTTAATGATATTAGACATGTCGATATAAGATGATACAGAATTTGTATCAACAGCAATCAGCAGAGTACTCTGAATACTCTCATAATTTAGCAGGTCACTGTCGATGGTGGAAGATAACGAGGTTTTGAATGATCGGTGGATCAGTATGGTTCCTCCCAGACCGAAGGACAGTCCCAGAAGTACAACCATACATAATACCAGTTTATGCTTAAATTTCATAGAAACTCCTTTTTAGATCTCCAGACGATATCCGATCTTGTTAATGGTTTTTAAGCAGTCCTCCAGTCCGAGCTTTTTACGCATACGCTGAACATGGAGCGCAACTGTGCGGCTGTCGCATGGATAGTCGCCGCCCCAGATACGTTCATAGATCGTTTCACGATAGAGGGCAACGCCCGGATTCTGTGCAAATAACAGCAGCAGTTCATATTCCTTGTTTGTCAGAGGAATCTCCCTGCCGTTTTTGGTAACGCTCATTGCGACAGTATCGATCATCAGATCACGTATGGCTATCGTTGTATTCAGCTTATTATATCTCCGGAGTACAACCTCGATCCTTGCAAGAAGCTCGACGATCTCAAATGGTTTCACGATATAATCTTCGGCTCCCATCTTCAGACCCATAACACGGTCGTTTAAGGAATTCTTTGCTGTGATAAAGATTACAGGGATTTTTAACGGTTTTATATATTCAAGGACATCATAACCGGATGCACCCGGAAGCATGATGTCGAGCAGAACCAGGTCAAACGGATTTTCTTCTAATATATCGGCTGCAGCCAGACCATCATAGATACAGGTACAGGAATATCCCGCCTTTGTAAGACTCATTTTGATCAGATTGGCGATTGGCTTTTCGTCTTCTACTACTAAAATATTAATCATAAATACATAACCTCCTGCGGGTCGACCTTAAATGACCCCATACGAATTAATTCTACTATATTTTAGAAGAACATAAAAGAGAATAATGCTGAAAAAATGAGATTTAAGGTTTTGTCCTGTCCCCTCCCGGCTGTCCACCCACCTACTTCATGTCTGCTCCCTTCCGGCCGGATCCTTTGCATATAAACTCGCATATTTTCTATGAACTGTACCTGCCTTATTTGCTCATGCTCCTGTGCAAACTCGCCTTCGGCTCAAACATGCACCCGCATTCGCGGGCAAGGTACAAGTTCATAACGAAAATATTGCTTTATGTTTATATGCAAAGAATCCAGCCGGGAGTAGGCAGGCGCGAAGTTGGGTAATACATAGCCGGTAGTGGGTAGGTGCGAGGACAAGCCGGGCGTGGCGATGTGGAACATTGGGGAGTTCACAAGATGTTGTTTAGATGGTATATTAATAAAGATTGGATGAAGTTATTAAGCTATTATGTGTTTTAAAGAAAAGGGCAATATTTCTTAATAAAGGACAATAAGCAAATGATGAAAAAGGAAGAACTGAAAGAGTTAGAGGAAAGGATAGTGAATGGTTATCGCATCAGCAGAGAGGAAGCAGAACTGCTTATCGATGTAGATCTGACAGAGCTTTCTGAAGCAGCAGACCGGATTCGACAGCATTTTTGTGGAAATGTCTGTGATGTCTGTTCTGTGGCGGCGGTCAAGGTAGGACAATGCAGCGAGGATTGTCTGTACTGTGCACAGTCAACAAGAGCAAAGGATAAAGTTCCGGCAGAATGTGTGCTGGGCGAGAAGGTATTGACGGATATAGCGGTTCAGGATAAGAGCAGAGGCTCTTATCGTTATGGACTGGTGTCTGTTGGCAGGCGACTGTCGAAAAAAGAGGTAGAGCTTGCTGTTTCAAATGTTGCGGATATAAGAAAAACTGCGGATATCCATGTGTGCGCATCCCTTGGTATGTTGGATAAGGAGGATTTCATGAAGCTGCATGAAGCAGGGATGACGATGGTTCATAATAATATGGAGACATCGGATGAATTCTTTAAGACCTTATGTACTACGCACACCTCAGATGATAAGAGAAAAAGTATCCGTGCGGCGAAAGCAGCCGGCATGAAGGTGTGCAGTGGCGGACTGATCGGACTGGGAGAGACACTTTCTGATCGAATTGATCTGGCATTTTCCTTGAGAGAGCTGGATGTGGATTCTGTTCCGATCAATATGTTGAATCCAATTCCGGGAACTTATTTTGAGCATCAGGAACCGATGAAAGAAGGTGAATTTCTTCGTACGGTTGCAATCTTTCGGTTTGTTCTGCCGGATACATTTATCCGCTTGGCTGCCGGAAGGGCATTTTTGCCTGATAATGGAAAGGCGGCACTTCGATCCGGTGCAAATGCGGTTATCAGCGGTGATTTTCTGACAACGACAGGAATTACATTTGAGACAGATCTGCAGATGATACGTGAGCAGGGGTACGAGGTCGGAGCCCCAAAGCCCGGCAGCCGCATGGACTTTTAATCGATATTGTTTCGTCCCACCGGCCGACTGAATTCTCTGTATTAGACTCGCATATTTTCTATGCATTGCACTTGCCTGATCCGCTCATGCTTCAGTGCAAACTCGCCTTTGGCTCGGACATGCACCCGCATTCGCTGGCAAAGTACAATTCATAACGAAAATATTGCTAATGTCTATATACAGAGGATTCAGTCGGCCGGTGGGACGAAATAGTGTCGGGATGTAAGATTTAACTGCGGTTGTTGAATTTTCGGGAAGAAAATTATATTATAAAAAAGAATGAAAATAAGATCCGACATAAAGGATTTACGGACAAATAATTTGTTTTAAGAAGAAAGAGGTACAACATGAACATTTATGACAGAATGATGGCGATTGGCACGAAGATGACAGAGATGGATGCCTCCACTTATCAGGGAGCATTTATCGGGAAGATATCATATATGGCAGAGAAGGAGCAGGCAGGACAGGCAGGCAGCATCCGCTACGAATTCGGAGCCGTAAAGGAGAATGCATTTATGTATATTCTTCCGATTCTTGGTTATGTAGATGGTGAGGAGTCACCTGTAGAGAAATTTACGGTAACTCTGGTAAAACCATCTGATAAAGAGAAAGAGTTGAAACGAGTGGAAGCGGCTTCTTATGATAATGCAGAGGATTTTCATACATTTTCAAAAGAAGAGGTTTACAGCTTCAGTAAGGAGACGGGTGATCAAAACAAGATTCATCTGACCGACCATCCGGTTGTACAGGGGATGCTTCTCCTTCGTACCGCCGCTGTAAAGGCAGATGATGTGGCGAGAATCGATGTGAAGTTTGTGGAACCATCATATGCAGAAGAAGAACTGAAATGGGCATTTGATGGCAGGGATTATGTATTGTTTGCAGATGGATATGTGAAGGCAACATTCCGTATCAAATAATATCTGACATGGAGGGTGTATGAAGGTAAATAAGTTCAGCCGGATGTATCTGGTTGGCATGATCTGTATACTTTTGTCCGGTTTTTTTCCGTATTTCAGATATCGTTTTACGATACAGGATGTAGAGACTTTGAAGCAGGGGTATCCTTTATTGAATCTGAAAAAGCTGGCAACACAATATAGCGGTATGGGAGAAATCAACTTTTTTACGCGTGTTGTGCCATATTTTATTTTGCTTGCCGGAATTGCCGGAATTGTATTGATATTGATCTATTTTGCGGGAGACCATGATACATGGAATATATTTAATCTGAATATGTTTATTCCTGTTGTAGCTTCGGGTGTTGGATTATTTATTATAAGACACCATCAGACGATCCGGGCAATTCGTGAAATATTGAACGACACTACAGAGAGTATGCGCGAAAGCGGTTATACAGGATCTGCCGGATACGGAGCAGGATTTTATCTATTGGCAGCGGGCGTTGTGATCAGTCTGGTGAGTGCGGTATGCTTCTTTGCACTTGATAAATAATTGAGGTATGAGAGATGGCAAATGAAAAGATTTTGTTGGTGGAAGATGATTTTGCACTTGCAATGGGAACAGAATATACGTTAAAAACTGAAAATTACGAAGTCGTGAAAGCCTCGAATCTGGCAGAAGCGAAAGCACTGTTACAGCCGGACATCGATCTTGTATTATTAGACGTGATGCTTCCGGATGGAAATGGCTATGATTTTTGCCGATATATAAGAGAACATGATAATTATGTTCCTGTCATATTCCTGACGGCGGTTTCTGATGAGGTGAATCTGGTACAAGGGTTGGAACTTGGGGCAGATGATTATATAGCAAAGCCTTATCGCGTAAAAGAACTTCTGACAAGGATTGCAGTTATCTTGCGTCGGCAGAAATATAATTCCGATACAAAAGAAAAGAAGGAAGAAACGGAAGCGGACATTATATTCGGACATACAAGACTTGATAACAGGCTTTATAAGATTTATCAGAAAGAACGAAATGTAGACTGTACACCGAGCGAATTCCGTTTATTAAAAGAACTGGTGACACATGCGGATCAAGTACTTACCAGAAAACAGCTGATTGAACGGCTCTGGGATGTAGATGAAGCATTCGTAGATGATAATACCTTGTCTGTTTATATCAAACGTCTGCGCGATAAGCTGGAAGAGGATGCGGTCTACATTCAGACTGTCCGCGGAATCGGCTATACCTTTTCATTAAGCAATTCAACTAATAAGTAAATATATATTATAAATTAAAATAAAAAAGATGCTATTACATATTATTACGCAAGACACTTCCGTTCTAATCCTCGTGCAGTGGTACATAAAGCAGCAAAATACGCTGCTTAAGTACCAGCCTCGGATAAGGCTTGCTTCATAATAGTAATGACATCTTTTTTATATACTATACTGTATGTTTACTTATTAGTTGAATTGCTTATTTAAGGTTTACATAGTCTGCGGATACATAGCCGGTGTAGCTTTTGCGTCCCTTTTTAAAGGAAACTTTATACCAGTTTGTGCCGCGGCTTGTGCGGATGCCCTTTACAGTGAGCGTTTTGCCGTTTGTAACGGTTGTCAGGATCTTGCTGCTTGTATTTGCACCCTTTCTTACATTTAATACACCGCATGCAACTTTAACCTTCTGAGTTGTTTTTACAGTTGAAGCGGCAGCGGAACGTTTTCCTTTATATACAGTTTTTCCGATCTTGTTAAATGCAGTAACATGATATTTATATTTGGATGATGCCTTTGCATTTATACAGTAGATGAACTGAGTTCCATTGTTGATCGTTTTGATCTTCTTATATTTCTTTGCTTTGGTATCATAACGATAAATGTAGTAGCCATTCACACCCTTGATAGGTTCCCATGACAGGAGTTGTTTGGAGCCATAGCTCTTAACCTTTACATTTGTTACCTTTTGGGGAATTATCTTTGCGGATGTTGTAACACTTTCACCGGTGTACGTCTTGCCGTTATATTTCCTGTATGATTTGATCTGGAACTTATAGCCGTTATTGGATGTAAGACCACTCTGTGTAAATGTTGTAGTTTTTGCAGATGTGATCGTTGCGATCTTTGTCCATGAAGAACCGGCTGCATCTTCTTTTACATACAGACGGTAGCCGTCGATGTTGCTTTCCTTCTTCCATGTCAGCTTCACGGTGTCAGCCTTGACGGTTTCGGCTTTGAAATTCTTAACAGCTGCCGGTTTGGTCAGTACTGTTACGGAATCGGAACGATCGGTGTTTGTATTTTTGCCGCTCTTTGTATAGTAAGCAATGATGGAATAAGTATATTCCTTATTGCCTGTTAAGTCTGTGTGTGTAAAGGAGGCAGTAGTTTTATTCTTGATCGTTTTGATACGTGTCCATTTATTTGCGCTGTTTTTAACATAGATCTTATAGCCGGATACATTTACCTGTGGGTTCCAGCGGATCGTAGCGGCATCCTTTGTTGCTGATACCGTTACACCGGATACCTTACCCGGTTTTGTGTTTCCTGTTGCGACATTTGAGTAATCAAAATAAGCTTTCTTGCCGTCCTCTACATAGTAAGCACGAACCTTATATGAATAAGAAGTACCACAGTTAAGATCTGTGTCTTTCCATGTGCTTGAAGAAGCACCCTCTACATAGGCAGCGGTTTCATATTTTCCGGTTTCTGCATTCAGTCTGGAGATACGGTAACCGCTGACTTCTGTCTGCGCATCCCATGTTATTGTGAGGGATGTCTCTGCCTTTTTGGATACAGCTGCATTTGTAACTGTCTTTTTCTGTGTGGTTGCATGTACCGGAGTGGAATATGCACCATAATAGTTGCCATCCTTCAACTTATAATAAGCGCGGACCTGATAACTGTATAAAGTATTGATCTCGAGATCCTTGTCTATGTAGGTCGTCTTTGAGGCACCGGTTGTTTTGCCGATCTTCTCATACTTTCCGGTTTCTTTATTCAAACGATAGATCTGATAGCCGTAAGCATATGGAACCTTATCCCATTTCAAAGTGATACTTAACATGCTGGCGGTCTTTCTTGTCAGGTTCTTGACAGTGGCAGGCTTCTTGACATAACGGAAGTTCATATCGACTCTGCCTGCGATTCCATCGACGGAACCGGAAGATGTGTACTGCCAGTAGGAGTACTTACCCTCAAATGATGCATGAATGCTTCCGGTCGCACTGTCCCATCCCGGATACTGGGCGAGCCAGATCTGGTAGTTCTTTGCGATCGCATTTGAATTCACATCATTTGTAAGTAAGGATTTGTTGGCATATACCATAGCAGTATAATTCTTGCTTTCCACCTCTTTACAGAAAGCATTGCAGATCGTTGTTGCCTGAGCAACACTTAGATGTGCGCGCGCAAGTCTGCCGGTGTTGCCTGTATAATATTCAAAATCCATAACAATAGGAAGGTTGATGTCATAACCCTTGAGCAGGTTCATTGTAAAGTCAGCTTCCGCTTTGGCTTCCGCTGTGCTGATTGCCTGTGAGTAGATATAGACGCCTACATCCAGCCCCGCGTCGATAGCACCTTGTAAGTTTTCCTTATATAATGCATCTGCTTCCAGTACACCGGATTCTGTTGTGCGAAGCGCTACACGGATGATCGCAAATTTGACACCATCTGCTTTTACTTTTTCCCAGTCAATTTTTCCTTGCCATCTGGAGATGTCGATACCATCGATCACATCGTAGCCGTCGAACTGGCTGTCATGGGAATAACTGCCGGTATTGATGGCTGCGAGAGATGGACTGCTGTTATAATCTGACTGTTTCTGCAGTTCGCTGAATGCCTCAGGATCTTCGCCGTATTTCTGATTGATATATGCAACCTGTGCATCCGTCAGGGACGAACGATCAAAGGTTCCGTTTGCAACCATAGTGTTGATTGCGTCTTCATAAGATGAGTCCGTATGGCTGCCGGAAGCGGAAACGCCGGATTGTGATTGATAGGTATAAGCTGCCTGTGCGGATACATGTCCGGCATTTTTTGGCATAGAGAATGCTGCAAGGCCGGTAAGCATACCGCACAGGATGGTTGTGACTAGTTTTTTCAAGATAAATAACCTCCCATTTGTTTTGAGTGAAAATATTTTATAAGCTTATGTAAAAATAAATCCTTTGCTATTGTAAAAAAGACTTTTTTGTATTTTTACATACAGAAACATAATATTTTTTTTACATACAAAAGTCAATATATGGACGTGATTTAAGATTTACAATATAAAGAAAAGCTGCGTTTGTAAAACATATGTCAAGAGTCTTTGCTGAATATTTACCCAAAAGACGGATTTTTTTAGTGAAAAGATGATCGGATGATGTTATACTTATAATATCTGTGGAATAAAACGACAAAATAATTGATACGGAAGGGAAAAACACATGGAAGAAAAAGTAGGTTTTTTTAAGACGGTTGCCGGAATGTTCAAAGGTCTGGTTTGTCCGTCGGAATATATAAAGACAGGAAGGAAAAGCTCTTGGTTTGCTATACATGTGCTGGTTATCTGTGTCAGTATTTTGCTGCCGATAGTTGTTTTCTATATTCCTGTGAGTAAAAAGATCGGATATAATCGGCTGGCAGATGCAATTGATGACAGGATTGCTTATTTCAGTGTTAGTCAGGACGGTTTTTACTGTAAGAAAAAGTATGAGATGAAGCGACCGGGTGGTGCTTATATCCGGATTGATTCTACTGATTATGATACAGAATCAGATGAGATCGATGAGCTGTTGGAAGAGGGACATTATAGAACAATGGTTGTTGTATCGAATCAGGAGATCCTTTTATACAGTGATGATGCGCCTACTCGTATCAGCTGGAGCAGCGTATACAGTCATCTCCGGTCAATCGAGAAGAGGGATATATATGATAAAGATATTCTGCTTACGTTTACAAGACGCTATGATACACCGTTTCTGATAGGTATTACGCTTGTGATGGCAGTATTGTTAATATTTATTTATTATATTGCAACTCTGATATGGGGATTTATCATAAATGCAATAAAACGAATATTTGGTATAAGTGATGAGGTCAGTTTTTCAGATATTGTAAAGGCATCAACGCTTGTCAGAACCCCATGGTTTGCGGCTGCTGTTTTGATCGCCGGATATGTATTAAAAGGTCAGTTTGTATTTATGTATATTCTGTGTGTGATCATAACATTTGTTTATTTGATAGCAGCAATTAAATTATATGCAGATCAGATCCTGCGGATACCGGAGAAACCGGAAACAGGAGCGCAGGAAGAACATGTACCGGATGAAGATTATTATGGAGACTGATAACAGTTTCTCATTATATTATAAAATAACTATTAGGAGGCAGTATGCGTAAAACAAAAATTATATGTACATTAGGACCATCAACGGATGATGATGATATTTTAAGACGGCTTATGATCGAGGGAATGAATGTTGCTCGATTTAACTTTTCACATGGAGATCATGCACAGCATAAACGCAATATGGAACGTATTATGAAATTCAGAACAGAACTGAATCTTCCTGTTGCAACACTGCTTGATACAAAGGGACCGGAAATTCGTGTTAAAGATTTCAAAAACGGAAAGATTGAACTGAAACCGGGTCAGACATTCACACTTACAACCGATGAGGTAGAGGGTGATGAGAAGATGGTTTCGATCACATATAAGAACCTTGTAAATGACGTAAAGCCGGGTAATACGATCCTTATCGATGACGGACTGATCGAGATGACAGTGGAACAGGTATCAGAGAGTAAGATAGTTTGTCGTGTGGTAAATGGCGGACCGGTGTCAAATCACAAAGGGGTAAACGTACCACGCGTAAATCTGTCTATGCCATATATCAGCGACCAGGATCGCTCGGACATTATATTCGGTATAGAAAATGATTTTGATTTCATTGCTGCTTCCTTTGTAAGAACTGCAGATGATGTATTGGAGATCCGCAAGATCTTAGATGAGCATGGATGCGATAATATCAATATCATTTCCAAAATTGAGAATATGCAGGGAGTTGAGAATATCGACGAGATCATCCGCGTGTCAGATGGTATTATGGTAGCCCGTGGCGATATGGGTGTTGAGATTCCGTTAGAAGATGTCCCTGTTATCCAGAAGATGATTATTAAGAAAGTATATAATGCTGATAAACAGGTTGTGACAGCAACACAGATGCTTGATTCCATGATCAAGAATCCAAGACCAACGAGAGCGGAGGCGACAGACGTTGCAAATGCGATCTACGACGGAACAAGTGCGATCATGCTTTCCGGTGAGACTGCAGCAGGTAAGTATCCGGTAGAGGCGCTTCATACCATGATCAAGATTGCAGAGCGCGCGGAAGAAGATATTGATTATACAAAACGTTTTTATGAGAGAGGGAATATCCAGAATCCGGATATCACCAGCGCTATTTCTCATGCGACTTGCACAACTGCGATCGATCTTGGTGCAGCGGCAATCGTAACTGTAACCAAATCCGGAAAAACTGCCCGCATGATCTCCAAATACAGACCGAAATGCCCGATCATCGGATGTTCACCGGTTGAGAAGGTCTGCAGACAGCTGAACCTTTCATGGGGTGTTCAGCCACTTCTGATCGCAGAGGAGAATAATACTGATGATCTGTTTGAGCATTCGGTAGAGGCGGCTAAGAGAAACCATTATATTAAGGATGGAGAAATCGTTGTTATTACTGCGGGGGTTCCGCTTGGCGTTACCGGAACAACCAACCTGATCAAAGTACATGTAGTTGGACACATTCTGGTTAAGGGAGTTTCTGTAAACGAAAAATCTGTATGTGCCCCCTTGTGTGTAGCTGATTCAGAGGAAGAATTAATAAAAAACTACAATTCCGGTGATATTATCGTTATGAAAGAAACCAGCAATAATATCATGGAGCAGTTAAAAACTGCTTCAGCGATCGTATGTGAGAAGGACGGAAAGAATTCGCATGCAGCAATTGTTGGTTTAAGCAGGGATATCCCGGTTATTATAGGAGCGAAAAATGCAACACAGATTCTGAAAACCGGAGCAATTGTTACGGTAAAAGCAAAAGACGGAGTAGTTGTTTCATAGCTCTGTAACAAATCTTAAATTTTAAGAAATTAAGGAAAAACGTATAAAATCCATGAATTGTCATGTTGACAAGCATTAGTAATGTTGCTATAATGAACCAGAAATGTAACATTTTCGTAACAAATGTTTGACAACATGGCATTTGTATGGGAGGTAATAAAATGTCGAAGACAACCAGAAGAATTTCAGTTGCAGTTATGACCGTAAGTCTGGCAGCAACGACAGCATTTGGTGTGATAAAAGCAAACAGTGTTTATGATGATTCCAATATCGGTATCTCGTCCGTTCTTGATCGTTATGTAGAATCTGTTCAGTTGGATACAACAGAGGATACAATATCTGCGAAGACAGAAGAACAGACAACGACAGAGACAGCTGATAAGAAGAGTAGCAAGAAGACAACAAAAAAGGATAAAACAGTATCTGCACAGGCGAAAGAGGTGACATGTAAGTATCCGCAGTTTCAGGATCGTTGCCTTACAACAGTTTCCGATTCTGTAAATATCAGAGCAACCGCAAGTGAAGATGGCGAGCTGGTTGGAACACTTGCAGCAAACGGAATTGCTCTTGTAAAAGAAAAAGGTGATACATGGACGAAAATCGCATCCGGTAACTGCGAGGGATACATAAAGAATGATTATCTGGTGTTCGGTGATGATGCAGGAGCATATGCGGAAGAACATTGCAGCAAGCTTGCTACCATAACAACAGAGACCTTGAATGTTCGTGAGCAGGCAGATGGTGACAGTGATTGCGTAACCCAGATTCCCGGCGGACAGACATATGAAGTGTTAAGTCAGTCAGACGGATGGACACAGCTCCAGATCGATGACAGTGTAAGCGGATATGTAAGTTCCGATTACGTTGAGATATCCTACAATACGGTAAAGGCTGTAACAGTAGAGGAAGCAGAAGCTGCAAGAATAGCAGCAGAGGAAGAAGCAAAGAGAAAACAGGAAGAAGCAGAGGCAGAGAGACAGAGACAGCAGCAGGCAGCTCAGAACAGCAGCTCAGGTGACGGTCAGTCATCAGACAACGGCAGCAGTTCAAGCTCACAGACGACAGAGGCTCCTTCAACAGAAGCACCTGCGACGGAAGCTCCTACAACAGAGGCTCCATCTACTCCGGATCCTGTACCATCCAGTGGATCGACCGGTGTTGATCTTGCAAATTATGCATTACAGTTTGTCGGTAACCCTTATGTATATGGTGGTACAAGCCTTACAAATGGTGCTGACTGTTCAGGATTTACATTATCAGTATATGCACACTTTGGAATTTCACTTCCACATTCCGCAACAGCTCAGTCTTATTACGGAACAGAAGTAAGTCTTTCAGAACTGGAACCGGGTGACCTGTTGTTCTATGGTTCAGAAGGAGATATCGGACATGTGGCGATCTACACAGGTGGCGGCATGGTAGTACATGCAAGTACAGAAGCAACCGGTATCAAGACATCGGTATATAACTACAGAACACCTGTTAAGGCAGTCAGACTGCTTGGACAATAAAGGGCTATAGAAATAGAAGAAAAGCCGGTATATAGTGAGAGGATATGTTGTTCCTCCCGATATGTACCGGCTTTTCTTTTTTTATTTTTATCGAAAGGAGTCTTTACAGATAAAGATATATTTTCATACAGAAAAAAGATACAGATGCATTTGTGTAGTTTTCATAAATTATATAAATTAATTGTTAATTTGACTAAAAAACAGAAAGAAGACGCTTTCCTTTTGTTTAAAATGACTTGAAAAAATGATGGTTTATGCTATAATAAGACTATCAATTCGGGAATCCCCGAAAAAGAAGGAGTTGGGCAACATGAATTACATAATTAGTGGAAAAAATATCGATGTTACTGAAGGCTTAAAGAATGCAGTATATGACAAGCTGTCCAAGCTTGAGAAATATTTCGCAGAAGATGCTGTTGCACAGGTTACATTTAGTGTAGAGAAAGACAGACAGAAGATAGAAGTTACGATTCCTATGAAAGGACATATCATTCGTGCAGAACAGGTAAGTGATGATATGTATGTATCGATTGATCTTGTGCTGGAAGTGATTGAGAGACAGGTGAACAGACATAAGAAGAAACTGATCGACAAGGAGCAGAATGCAGCATATCTCCAGAATTCATTTGTAGAAGAAGAAACAGATGAAGATGACGAGATCAAGATCGTAAGAAGTAAGAAATTTGCAGTAAAGCCTATGTATCCGGAAGATGCATGTATCCAGATGGATCTGCTTGGACATAATTTCTATGTATTCAGAAACGCTGAGACAGAAGAAGTAAATGTTGTCTATAAGAGAAAGGGTAACACATACGGATTGATCGAACCGGAATTTTAATCTCAACCTGCCACACAGGAAGCTTACAGAAGCAGATCCGAAAGGATCGGCAGATGTGTAGCTGCAGAGATTTATGGATAAAGAGAAGGGTCGCCAGAATATCAACGCTGGCGGCTCTTTTTTGTGCGAAAAGTCATCGGGCTTTAGCGTTATTTCATAATGCTTTACCAAAGCTTTTCAGATTCATTCTTGATATAAATTTCATATGATGGTATTATGTACCCTGAGTAACAAGATTTGGATACGAAACCAAGAAAACAGTTAGGAGAATAATAGAATGGGATTATTTGAAAAAGTATTTGGCACACATAGTGAGAAGGAACTGAAGAAGATCGCTCCTATTGTGGACAAGATAGAAGCACTTGATTCTGATATGCAGGCATTGTCCGATGAGGAATTAAGAGCAAAGACAACAGAGTTCAAAGATAGACTTGCAAATGGAGAAACTCTTGATGATCTGTTGGTAGAAGCATTTGCAGTTGTAAGAGAGGCTGCATACAGAGTGCTTGGCATCAAGCATTACAGAGTACAGTTGATCGGTGGTGTTGTATTACATCAGGGACGTATCGCCGAGATGAGAACCGGTGAAGGTAAGACACTTGTATCTACACTTCCTGTATACTTAAACGCACTGGAGGGTAAGGGTGTTCAGGTCGTAACAGTTAACGATTACCTGGCAAAGCGTGATGCGGAATGGATGGGTAAGGTTCATGAGTTTCTTGGACTTACAGTTGGTATTATTTTGAATTCATCTACAAATGATGAAAGACGTGACGCATATGCATGCGACATCACTTATGTAACAAATAACGAACTCGGTTTCGATTACTTAAGAGATAACATGGTTATCTATAAAGAAAAGCTTGTGTTAAGAGGACTTCATTATTGCGTAATCGATGAGGTCGACTCAGTATTGATCGATGAGGCGAGAACCCCTCTGATCATTTCAGGACAGAGTGGTAAATCAACAGAGCTTTATAAAATGTGCGATTACCTTGCAAGACGTATGAAGCGTGGTGAAGGTGATGGCGAGATATCCAAGATGGATATGCTGATGAATACAGCGATCGAGGAAGACGGAGATTTCCTTGTAAATGAAAAAGACAAATACGTTATGCTGACAGCAAACGGTGTAAAGGAAGTAGAGCAGTTCTTCCATATTGAGAACCTGTCCGATCCTGAGAATATCGAGATCCAGCATAACATTATTCTTGCACTTCGTGCACATAACCTGATGTTCCGTGACCGTGATTACGTTGTAAAGGATGATGAGGTTCTGATCGTTGATGAATTTACAGGACGTATCATGCCGGGTCGTCGTTTCTCAGATGGACTGCATCAGGCGATCGAGGCAAAGGAAAATGTAAAGGTTAAGAGAGAATCCAAGACACTTGCTACGATCACATTCCAGAACTTCTTCAATATGTTTGAGAAGAAAGCAGGTATGACAGGTACAGCAAGTACAGAGGAAGAAGAATTCAGAGAGATCTACGGCATGGATGTTGTAGAGATCCCTACTAACCTTCCTGTACAGAGAATTGACCGTCCGGATTCTATCTTCAAGACAAAGAAAGAGAAATTAAACGCTATTGTTGAGCAGATCAATGAGAGTTACAGAAAAGGACAGCCTGTTTTGGTTGGTACGATCAATATTGATGCATCTGAGGAACTCAGCCATATGCTCAGCAAGAAAAAGATTCCACATAAGGTATTAAATGCAAAGTTCCATGAGCTTGAGGCAGAGATCGTTGCAGAAGCAGGTCAGAAGAATGCAGTTACGATCGCAACGAACATGGCTGGTCGTGGTACGGATATTAAGCTTGGAGAGGGCGTTGCTGAACTTGGCGGACTTCGTATCATTGGTACAGAACGTCATGAGTCCAGACGAATCGATAATCAGCTCCGTGGACGTTCCGGTCGTCAGGGAGATCCGGGTGAATCCAAATTCTACCTGTCTCTGGAAGATGATCTGATGAGATTGTTTGGTTCCGAACGTGTTATGAGCCTTTATGATACATTGAAGATTCCGGAGGGCGAGGAGATCCAGCATAAGACGATCTCAAACTTCGTAGAAAAGGCACAGAAGAAGATTGAAAGTAACAACTTTGCGATCAGAAAGAATCTGTTAGAATATGACCGTGTAAATAATGAACAGAGAGAGATCATGTATAAGGAGCGTCGGAGAGTCTTAGATGGTGAAGATATGCATGAAGTTATCCTGAAGATGCTCAAGGATGATATCGGCGCATGTGTGGATATCGTATGCTCATCAGAAGCGGCACCGGAAGAATGGAATATTGTAGAGCTTGACAATATGATCCGTGAGATCATTCCATTTACAGAACCAATCGCACTTACTGAGCATGAGATTAAAAAGGGTGACACAGAAGAACTCAAAGAGAGATTGTATAATGAGGCTGTGGAACTCTACCATGAGAAAGAAAAAGAATTCCCAAGTCCGGAAGATATGCGTGAGATTGAGCGTATTATCCTTCTGAAGGTAATTGATAGAAAATGGACTGACCATATCGACGATATGGAACAGTTAAAGCAGGGTATCGGGCTTCAGTCGCTGGGTCAGAGAGATCCTGTTGTAGAATACAAGTTTGCCGGTTATGACATGTTCAATGAGATGACAAGAGCAATTCAGGAGGATACAGTAAAACTGCTTCTCCGTGTTAAGGTTGAACAGAAGGTTGAACGTGAAGAAGTAAATAAGGTTACAGGAACAAACAAGGATGATACTGTATCCAGAGGACCTGTAAAGAAAGCAAAAAAAATCGGAAGAAATGATTTGTGTCCATGCGGCAGCGGTAAGAAATATAAGAACTGCTGCGGACGGAACGAATAGAAATAATGTGTTGCAGCTGCAACCGATAAAGTAGGTGAGAAATTAATGATAGAGACAGACCAGTTTAAGTTCACACTGAATCAGTACAGACAACCATTAATGGAAGTAAGGGATTCACTTTGACATCGCTGGCAGAAAAGACAGCATAGGAAAATTACAATATGAGATGGAACAGCCGGGCTTCTGGGATGATGTAGCAAAGTCAACCAGTGTTTCCAGACAGTTAAAGGAGCTGCAGGATTCGCTGGAGGAATATCAGAAGTTGGAACAGGATTTTTCGGATATCGAAACCCTGATTCAGATGGCGGAAGAAGAGGGCGATTCCTCTATGATAGAGGAGATCGGTGAGATGCTGACTGCATTTCAGAAGGAATTCGAAAATTACAGGATCAGTCTTCTGCTGTCGGGTGAGTTTGATGGTTATGATGCCGTTATGACACTTCATGCAGGAGCCGGTGGAACAGAGTCCTGTGATTGGACATCGATGTTATACAGAATGTATACCAGATGGGCGGAGAAACATGGTTTTAAGGTGGAAGTACTTGACTATCTGGAAGGTGATGAGGCTGGCATCAAGTCGGTTACGATCCAGATCAGCGGGCAGAATGCATACGGATATTTGAAATCAGAAAAAGGCGTACATCGTCTGGTTCGTATTTCACCGTTCAATGCAGCAGGCAAGCGACAGACTTCATTTGCTTCCTGCGATGTGATACCGGAGATAGAGGAAGATCTGGAAGTGGATATCAATGAAGATGATCTCCGAATCGATACTTACAGATCGAGCGGAGCCGGTGGACAGCACATCAATAAGACATCATCGGCGGTTCGTATCACGCACATTCCGACCGGTATCGTAGTACAATGCCAGAATGAGCGTTCACAGCATATGAATAAGGACAAGGCTATGCAGATGCTGAAGTCTAAGTTGTATCTGATCAAGAAACAGGAGAACCTGGATAAGATTTCGGACATTCGAGGTGAGATATTGGAGAATGGATTCGGAAGCCAGATCCGGTCTTATGTTATGCAGCCGTATACGATGGTGAAGGATCACCGGACAGGCGAAGAAAGCGGAAATGTTGCCGCAGTTTTAGATGGAGAACTCGACGGATTTATGAATGCATATTTAAAATGGTGCAGCCGGAGTGAGTAGTAATATACAAAAAAAGAATGCAAAAGGAGAGACATCCACATGGTAAATATAGCAGTGTTAGGTTATGGTACAGTTGGTTCAGGTGTGGTTGAGGTTATCAATACAAACCATGAGATCATCAATAAGAGAGCAGGAGAAGAGATTAACATCAAGTATGTTCTTGATCTGAGAGATTTCCCGGGAGATCCTGTACAGCAGATACTGACACATGACTTCAATGACATTTTAAACGATGATGAAGTAAAGGTTGTTGTTGAAGTAATGGGAGGAATCAATCCTGCCTATACATTTGTAAAACAGTGCCTTGCGGCAGGCAAGAGTGTAGCAACATCCAATAAGGAACTGGTGGCTTCTCACGGACCGGAATTACTTGCAATCGCAAAAGAGAATAATGTAAATTTCTTATTTGAGGCATCCGTTGGCGGCGGTATTCCGATCATCCGTCCATTAAATACCTCTATCACAGCAGATGAAGTAACAGAGATCACAGGTATCTTAAACGGAACAACAAATTATATCCTGACCAAGATGGATCAGGAAGGGGCATCCTATGATGAAGTGCTGAAGCAGGCACAGGAACTTGGATATGCAGAGAGAAATCCGGAAGCAGATGTGGAAGGCGGAGATGCATGTAGAAAGATCGCGATCCTGACTTCTATCGTATATGGAAAACATCTGGATTATACTAAGATCCATACAGAAGGAATCACAAAGATCTCAACAGAAGATTTCAAATATGCAGATGCACTTGGCGTATCGATTAAATTAGTAGGTACGACTAAAAAGGAAGGAGATACCTTATATTCCTTCGTTGCACCTATGATGTTAGATGAGAATCATCCGTTATCCGGTATCCATGATGTATTCAATGGAATATTTGTACATGGAAATGTTGTAGATGATATTATGTTCTACGGCAGAGGAGCAGGAAAGCTTCCAACAGCATCCGCTGTTGTATCCGATGTTGTAGACGAAGTAAAACATATGGGTAAGAATATTATGGCAAGCTGGGATGCAGAGCCGCTTCCGATCGGTGATTTCAGAGATGCGGTTAATCGTTTCTTTGTGCGTGTGAGTGCGGATTCTATTACCAAAGAAGAGGTTCAGAAATTATTTGGTGATGTGACATATGTAACAGCAGAAGGCATAGATGGAGAACTTGCATTTATAACTTCAGCCATGACTGAGGGTAGTTTTGCTGATGCTATAGCTAAAATTGATAAAATTTACAGCATAATCAGAGTAGCATTTTAGAGAAAAAAGTTGTATAACCTAAGATGACCGTTGAAAAATGTGTTATCTGCATATGGAAATAACGAGATACTCAGATAGAAAGAAAAGGAGGACACCGATGAAAAGAGCCGATTACATTAGCTGGGATCAGTATTTTATGGGAATTGCACTGCTGTCGGCAGAGAGAAGTAAAGACCCGTCAACTCAGGTTGGCGCATGTATCGTAGACGATAATAATCGTATTCTGTCGGAAGGGTATAATGGTATGCCTGCCGGATGCGAAGATGACATCATGCCATGGGGAAAGATCGGTGATCCATTGAACAATAAATATTTCTTTGTATGCCATGCGGAATTGAATGCCATCCTGAATTACAGAGGCGGCAGTTTAAAAGATGCAAGACTTTATTCAACCTTATTCCCTTGTAATGAATGTGCGAAAGCGATCATTCAGTGCGGAATAAAGGAGGTTATCTATCTGTCGGATAAATATGCAAGTACTGACAGTACAATGGCATCGAAGAGAATGTTTGATATGGCCGGGGTTGCTTATCGACCATATGAAGTAAAAGGAAAGAAGATTACGATAGATTTATGATGATTGTAAAGGAAAGTAACAGCAGAGAAGACACATACAGAATCGGGCGGGAGCTTGGCGAACAGGCTGCTCCGGGGCAGGTTTTCTGTTTCTTTGGAGACTTGGGTGTCGGAAAGACGATATTTTCGCAGGGATTTGCCAAAGGCCTAGGTGTCGCTGATATTGTGAACAGTCCGACATTTACGATTGTAAAGGAGTATGATGATGGAAGACTTCCACTATATCATTTTGATGTCTATCGAATCGGAGATGTAGATGAGATGGAAGAGATTGGCTATGATGAGATGGTATATGGTAATGGCGTATGTCTGATCGAATGGGCAAATCTGATCGAAGAGATTCTTCCGGAACATTATCAGAAGATAACGATTGAAAAAGACCTTGAAAAAGGGGTAGATTATAGAAAGATAACGATAGAAGAGGTTTAAAACTATGAAGATCCTTGCTCTGGACAGCTCAGGGCTGGTTGCATCCGTTGCCTTATTAGAAAATGACAATCTGGTTGCAGAATTTACGGTAAATAATAAAAAGACACATTCACAAACCTTGCTTCCGATGCTGGATGAGGTTGTAAAAGCAGCAGGCATTGAGCTTGATACAGTAGATGCGATAGCAATCGCAGCAGGACCCGGTTCATTTACAGGACTGCGGATCGGAGCGGCGACAGTAAAAGGCTTGTCGCTTGCACTTGATAAGCCGATCATACCTGTACCGACACTGGAAGGGCTTGCATATAATTTCTGGGGAAGTGACAGACTTATCTGTCCGATCATGGATGCCAGAAGGAATCAGGTCTATACCGGATTGTACAGATTTGATAAATCAGGCAATCTGGTTACAGAGATGGAGCAGATACCGATGGATGTGAATGAATTGATCGATCTGCTTCTTGAAAAAGATGAAGAAGTGCAGTTTACAGGTGATGGCATACAGGTGTATGGATCTCTGATCCTGTCAAAGATGAAACATGCGTGTCTGGCACCGGCACATCTGAACAAACAGAGGGCCGGATCAGTCGCATATGCCGGAGCTTGCCGGTATGCGCATGAACAGTATATAAATGGAGACGATTTTGCTCCTGAATATCTGAGAATGTCTCAGGCAGAAAGAGAAAGAAAAGAGAAAGGTGAAGGAAATGAGTAATAGCGTCAGTGATGGCGGGGCGGCGGGGCCCTATTTAGACAACATTGAGATAAGAGAAGGCGATGAGGAGCAGTTGCTTGATATTGTTTCTCTGGGAGAAAAAGTATTTATGAGTTCCTGGAATGAGCAGATGGTTGCTACATCCATGTATGGAACATATGATACTGTACTTACAGCAGTTGACACAACGAAGGATGACAAGGTGGTTGGTTATTGTATTTTTACCGCACCATGCGAGGATTGTGAACTGCTTCGAATTGCTGTTGATAAAGATTATAGGAAATGCGGAATCGGACACAGACTGATGAAGGAAATGATTCGTATGTGTGTAGAAGACGATGGAGAAAAGATTTTCTTAGAGGTTCGTGAGTCTAATGATGCAGCAATATCAATGTATGAATCGCTAGGCTTTGATGAGATTTCCAGAAGGAAAGATTATTATAAAAAACCAACAGAAGATGCTGTTATTATGGAACTGAAGTGTTCACATTCATAATATATAGATGACAGGAATTCCCACTACAAAAGATGTGCCTTTTTTATTATAATCGACAATAGGAAAGATACAGAGACCGCCGGACAATCGGAGGATCAGGAGGAGATCATGATAGAAGTAATACGTTGTAATATGTGTGGGAAAGAATTGTCAGTCAGAAATGACATTTTGATGGAAGATGCAATTATAATTTCAAAAAAGTGGGGCTACTTCTCAAAAAAAGATGGAGAAACCCACAGGATCTGTATATGTGAAGACTGCTATGATCGATTGTCAGGCAGCTTTGCAGTACCGGTACAGAGAGAAGAAACGGCAGAATATATGTAGAACCAGAGAGTCATTTGTATATAGAATGACTCTTTTTTCCTTACGGGATAAGCGGTTTACAGACAGAGCGGAGATAGAAGTTGGAGGATAGAATATGTTAGATGTATGTTTGCTTGGTACAGGCGGAATGATGCCACTTCCGTACAGAGCGTTGACATCCATGATGATACGATACAATGGCAGCTCTATATTAGTTGATTGTGGTGAAGGAACGCAGGTAGCAGTCAAACAGCAGGGGTGGAGTTTTAAACCGATCGATGTGATCTTATTCACGCATTTTCATGCAGATCATATCAGCGGACTGCCGGGATTGCTTCTGACGATCGGAAACGCAGAGCGAAAGGATCCGGTTCTGATGGTCGGTCCGAAACGGCTGGAGCGAGTAGTGAATTCTCTACGTGTGATCGCACCGGAGCTTCCGTTTGAGATTCAGTTCAAAGAACTGACAGAAGAGGAAGAAGAATTTGAGATATGTGGATTGCGGGCAAATGCATATCGAGTAAACCATAATGTTACCTGTTATGGATATTCATTTGAACTTGACCGTGCCGGTAAATTTGATGTGGAACGTGCGCGTGCGCAGGAGGTTCCGATGCAGATCTGGAATACATTGCAGAAGGGCATGACGATAGAAGTGGACGGCAGGCTCTATACACCGGATATGGTTATGGGACCGGACCGGAAAGGACTTAAGGTCACATATTGTACAGATACTCGTCCGACACCACTTATTACAAAACATGCGGCAGGCTCAGACTTGTTTATCTGCGAAGGTATGTATGGGGAGCCGGATAAATATGAAAAAGCAGTCTCCCACAGGCATATGACGATGTATGAGGCGGCAGAGATTGCGAAAGAGGCAGAAGTAAAACGGATGTGGCTGACGCATTACAGTCCGTCGCTGATCAAACCGATGCAGTATATAGATGAAGTAAGAAAGATATTTCCGGCTGCGGTTGCAGGAAAAGACCGGATGGAGACAACGTTAAAGTTTGAAGAATGAAACATGCGGTAAACAGGAAAAAGAGGAAGATGAAAATGGAGAAAAAAGATATAAAGATTCTGGCAATCGAATCATCTTGCGATGAGACTTCGGCAGCTGTTGTTGTGAATGGCAGAGAAGTATTATCAAATATTATATATTCACAGATCGACATTCACACACTGTATGGTGGTGTTGTTCCTGAGATAGCGTCAAGAAAGCATATCGAGAAGGTGAATCAGGTAATAAAGAGCGCCCTGAAGGAAGCAGATTGTACACTGGATGATATAGATGCGATCGCAGTAACATATGGTCCGGGACTGGTCGGAGCACTATTGGTCGGAGTAGGAGTGGCAAAGGCAATCAGTTATGCAAAGAATATTCCGTTAGTAGGAGTTCATCATATAGAAGGGCATATTGCCGCTAATTTTATAGAAGATAAGACATTGGAACCACCATTTATGTGTCTGGTTGTATCCGGCGGACATACCCATTTGGTAAAGGTGACAGACTATGGACAGTTTGAGATCCTTGGTGTGACCAGAGATGATGCGGCAGGTGAAGCATTTGACAAAGTAGCAAGAGCTATCGGGCTTGGATATCCTGGTGGACCAAAGGTGGATAAGCTTGCAAAAGAGGGAAATCCGGATGCAATCGAATTCCCTAGAGCAAAGATTTCCGATTCCGCATATGATTTCAGCTTCAGTGGTCTGAAGTCAGCAGTTTTGAATTATATCAATCAGAAAGAAATGAAGAATGAGGAGATCAACCGCGCAGATGTAGCGGCATCCTTCCAGAAAGCAGTAACGGATGTGCTGACAGAACATACCATCTATGCAGCCAAGAAATATGACATGGATAAAGTTGCGCTGGCAGGCGGAGTTGCGTCCAATTCGGCACTTCGTGCATCAATGGAAGCGGCATGTGAAAAAGCAGGAATTCGGTTATATTATCCTGCACCGATCCTTTGTACCGATAATGCAGCGATGATCGGAGCGGCCGGTTATTATGAATTTATAAAAGGAACCAGACACGGGCTGGATTTGAATGCAGTTCCAAATCTGAAATTAGGCGAGCGGTAGAAGGATACGGTAAGAAGTGAATGTAGATCACTCTGCTGCATTGTAAGCGTTTGTAAATATCTGGTGAAAGAATACAATTTAGAAACAAATAGTAAAGGCAAAAAAGATAAAAGGATAGAAGAGAAAACATGAAGACAACGGCGATCATACTTGCGGCAGGAAAAGGCAGCCGAATGCACAGCAAAATTGAAAAACAGTTCATGGAGCTTGGAGGCTATCCTGTAATTTATTATGCATTAAATACCTTTGAAGAAAGTCCTGTGGATGCCATCATTCTTGTAACAGGAAAAAACAGCGTGGAATATTGCAGACATGAGATCGTGGAGAAATATCATTTTACAAAGGTTGTATCTGTAGTAGAAGGCGGCGAGAACCGGTATGATTCCGTATATAATGGTTTGCGAGCCTGCTCGGAGACGGATTATGTTATGATTCATGACGGTGCGAGACCATTTGTGACACAGGACATGATCGTAAGATCAATCCGGACACTGGCAGAGTATAAAGCATGTACAGTCGGCATGCCCGTAAAGGATACGATCAAGATTGTGGATGAAAATCAGATCGGAATGGCGACACCTGCAAGAGAGTGTCTGTGGCAGATCCAGACCCCGCAGAGCTTTGATTACAAATGCCTGATGAAGTGTTATCAGAAGATGATGAAGAAACGGGTAGATGGAGCATTGCCGGTAACGGACGATACAATGGTAGTAGAGGAATACGGCGAGATTCGGGTGAAAGTGATCGAGGGCAGCTATACAAATATAAAGATCACGACGCCGGAGGATATGCGCATCGGACAGGAATTTCTACAAAAGCAGGCGTAGAAAAGCACCTGAAAAAGCCGGCTGCAAAAAAATGAAAATATTTGAAAAAATGTGTTGACATAGAAAAACAGAAGTGCTAATATATACAAGTCGCCGGTCAAAAGGAGACTTAAACAACTGGATGGAGAGATATCGAAGTGGTCATAACGAGGCGGTCTTGAAAACCGTTTGTCCGAAAGGGCGCGAGGGTTCGAATCCCTCTCTCTCCGCTGACTTTTCAATAAACAAAGATGGAAAGTTCAAGCGCTTGATACTAGGAGAAGTACCCAAGCGGTTGAAGGGGCTCCCCTGGAAAGGGAGTAGGCCGTTAATAGCGGCGCGAGGGTTCAAATCCCTCCTTCTCCGTTAAGTTTTACTGGTACAGGCGAAAAACAAAGAACCTTGAAAAATTAACAACATGACAACCCTGAAATTCCAAATAAAGA